>JAABUL010003258.1_pt1 | contig 24610 bp, 34 predicted proteins | sample 5559151 | NCBI WGS metagenome assembly JAABUL01 (sample SAMN10711876, study PRJNA513368) | rock metagenome | isolation source: Antarctica rocks | place: Antarctica: Victoria Land, Pudding Butte sud | reverse complement strand
AGCAGCTCTGGGCGCTCTGCCTCAGCGAATGCCCCAGAATGCACTCAGAAGGCACACTTAAAGGAAAGCCATCCACCTGCGGAGGCGGTGCTGCCAGGCGGGTTGGCCGGCGCCAGCACCGGCGGCGGCGGCGGGGGGCCCGGCTCCGGCGCCGGAGCCTTGCCGCGCTCCTGCCACCGCCCGGTCGCCTCGTCAAAGTAGAAGGCGTTCTCCTCGCCCATCTTGGCCTCCTGTAATTGCAGGCACGGCAGCCGTATTGAGTCCAGGTACATTGCAATCCATTTGCACGCAAAGAGCTAGTTGCGTTCGATCTAAAGCAGTTTCTGCAAGCGCGGTCTAGTCGAAGGACGTACTGTAGTCTCGTAGAGACCTTTCGCAGCATTGTCGGGCATGCAAGGCCCTGCCATTGGCCGGCAATCCAAAAATGCGCATGGATCCCTGAGGGCAGACGAATCACGTGTCCAAGCGCATTGTTGCCACAGTTGGTACACCTTCTTCGAGGCAACCTTGCCGCCGATGAGCAGGCTGCCAACACGCGAGAACAGCGAGAGCTTCTCCGCCGCGGCTTCCGCCCTGCCGCTTTCGCCATTGCCCGGCGCCGCCGCCACTTCCGCCTTCTTGCTGCCGCCGGCCGCCAGCCCGCCGGCGGACGCGGACGCGGTCACCGCCGGGCCGGCGAAGGCCTGGCGGCCGCCCTTCGGCTCGGAGGCGGGACCGGCAGCGGCAGGCGGCGCCGCGGGCGCTGTGGGGTCGCCGCCTGCGGCGTGGGAGGCGGGCCCAGGGGCTGCTGCGGCGTTGCACAGCTCGCGTGAGCTGGCCACGCGCCGCTGCATCGGTGCCTCCTGCAAGGAGAACTCGTACAAGTCATCGAACTCGTACAAGTCATCAAATTCGTCTGCAGCATGACCCGCTTCTGACGCATGTTGGATCAGCGGTGCAGTCTGCCTGTGGATCACGGCACTCCATGTGGGACATGGTCTCGAGGAAACTGCGAGGTTACTCTGGCTGACGGCTCCACGACTGCTGCAAAAGTCCCACAGGCTGCCTCAGCTGTGAGGCTCTCTGCTGAGACAGTGTTGCCAAGCTTTTTGCAGACAGGGGGATTTGTGCTGCAGCTGCTACGAAGTCCTCCAAAGCCGTGCTGTGAGACGGCGTCCAGACTGCACCGAGGCGCCACTGGGTCAACTCAAAACCTGTTGTTTTGGAAACATAACTTGGAAACAGATGAAATCCCACCAGTGCGATGCGCGCGACGTCGGCGGTGGCGCGCCGGCGGTGCGTCGGCGCCGAAGCGTCAAACTCGTCGTCGGAGGAAGCGGCGCTAGCGGCGCCGCTGTCCACTCCGATGAGGCGATTGATCCCCCGGTCCAGCCAGCGGCCGACGCCCTTGAGCAGGCCGCCGCCGCTGGCCGCCACGCTGATGCCGTTGGCCTGTGCGGCCAGGGGACGATGCAACGATTGTGTCGAGGGAAAATGTCAATGGTTGATCCTCCAGTCCAGCTGAGGGCTGATGCCCTTGAACCACCCGTAAGGCGAGATGGAGGTTCTGGAGCCACGCATGAAGGCACCAGCTATATGCGTCGACATGATCCTGCCTTTGCGCCCTCAGGGTGTCCCAGTCCCACCAACCGGCTGCCGGCCAGCGTCAATGTGAACAGGGACGAATGCCAAGCATGCGGCAGACGGTTCACCTGGGCATGCGCCTGCAGCCGGGCGGCCAGATCCGCAGCCTGAGCCCGCGCGACCAGCAGGCCCGGGTGCAGCCGCGGCAGCGCTGCGATGCCCGCCTGCAAATCATGCATGTTGTCTCAGGGCTTGTGATCTTTATTATTTTTGATGATGAAATCTACGGCGCCGCGATACCTGCCTGGCAGCGTCCCGAGAGCGGAGCTGTCAGCTCTCACTGTGCAGACTGCGGACCTGCAGCAGCACCGCTTTCTGCCAAGGAAGCCGGGCAGCGATGGACCGGCGCCACGAAGCGTTCCTAATCATGCCCACCCACACTACCTCTGCTCCAGGCACCGAACAACATGAAAACAGCAGACTGCCTTTCAAAGAGGATCAGGTTGACATCATTGACACCATTGCAGCGGCCACCTGCACGGAGGCGCAGTAGGCGGTGGCCTCCCGCAGCAAACCCTGCTCCGCCAGCAGCGACGCGTACACGACTTCGTACGCCAGCAGCGGCAAGCACGCGCCACCGAAGCCCGGGTTGCCTGCGTCGAATTCACTGAGTTTCAGGAATCGCCATGCAGGGTGAAGCGTCATGGACAATGAGCTCAGATGAACGGCCTGCCGCTGCTCAACGCCCGGGCTACAACATTGCAATCGTGTCCCGTCAAACAGTCCCGCATGCAGCAGCAACATGTATGCGATGCCTGGTCCCACAGGCGCTTCACGCAGTGGCTTCCCGTCATGCTGCACGAGGATGCATGTGCGACAAGGCAAGAAGCCACTGTCTGGTTCGAAAGATCAGGCGTGCAGGGTGCATCAGACTGGCTCCTGGAACGCCCCCCGCAAGTCTGTGCTGCCCACCAGTGCCATGGCCCATCGTTGCACAGGGTGTGCGCTGCAGCGCCGGGCTACCCAAGGCAACTCTCACCGATCACTCAACAGCAGGGGTAGAGTTACGAGTCTGGTCGTCCAGCTTTTCTGCTTACCCAGCGCCATGGCCCAGTGGTACAGCTGCGTGCGCTGCAGCGCCGGAATGGAAGCCGCTGTGCGGGGCAGCTCCCCCGCATTGGCGCCCACCAGGCTCAGCTTTGCGCCGGCTTCCCCCGGCTCCGGCGCCCAATGCAGTCCGGAGCCCGCCACTACGTAGCACAGCTGCGCGCCCGCCACCTGTGTGTATTGAGGACTCACTGACTTTCGCCCCCTGCGTACTGTACGCCCCGCTGGGGCGCTGGTCATCATACGACTCAGGGCGCCAAGTGCATTGTGTTCTAACAAGACAACTAGCTACGCCATGTATGCCAAAGTTCATGTGCATTGATCACTCTCTGGAACACGCACCTCGCCGCGCTCGGACGCGAGGCGAAAGCCCAGGCGGCTGATGGTGCGATCAGCGTTCGGCGCCGGGTTTGCGGCCAGCACCGCCAGATTCTCCCGCCAACGCCCCAGCAGGCCGTCCTCCCCGCCGCTGCTGCCGCCGCCGCCCGTCGCAAACTCGAGCGGCTGCCCGCCGTCGCCTGCACAGTGCCAGACGCAGGGTCAGTGGTGTGTCAGTATGTCAGTAGAGAGCCGCCGCCGCCGCCCGTCACGAAAGTGAGCTGAGCTGAACGATTGGTTACTTACTAACTGCCGCCGCCGCCCATCGCACTTGCGGGCGGCTGTCCGCCGTAGCCTGCTCAGCAGCAGTGACGTGGTCAACAGGAACATGTGGAGTGTTCACGTCTTCGCGGACGGCACTCGACCAATGCGGCGGCAGACACCCTCTACGAAGAGAGGGTGCACAGCCGGCTTGACCAGGCGCCAAATCACAGCCTTCGCAGCACCCAGCACTGCCTGCATTGCCCGTGCCGCGCAGCTCTCACCGTACTGCTGCTGCCCTTGGGTGCCGCCGGCGGCAGCCGTTGCAGTGTGGACAGCGTCGCCGGCGCCTGCCGCTGCCAGCAGCGCAGTGTGCAGCGGCGACCCTGGCGCGGCGGTGGCCTGCGCCAGACCCCGCGCATTCAGGAAACTCGTGAGTAAGATCAGAGCATTTTCGCGTGCAGGTCTCGGATCATTCCTGCGGTTATCGAGGCACGGATCCAGGCAGGACCCGTGGAGCTCTCCCCTGGCATGCAAAGCCATGCGCCCAAACAGCCATGTTGCAAGCAGCACGAGAAAGCACACTTCCCAAACTAAAAGCCAAGGCTTCTCTTCCAGGGCGGCCGACCTGCGCCATCGCGGCTGCGGCGTCTGCAAAGGCCGCCTCGCCCAGGCCGCGTGCCAGCAGCAGCGCCGGGCCCCAGAGTCCGCCCTCCCGCGCGGCCCTGCGGCATCCCCGGGCGACAGCTTGGCCATTGCCAAACAGAATGGAAAATGATTGTCATATCGCAGAGCAACGTGCAACTCTGCCAGGCAGCCGTCACCTGCGGCAACGTGGCGCTGTGCCAGAGCCGCCAGCCTCCTTCTCAGGAACATCGGAATGGGCATGGCGCTTTGGGACGAAGACACAGCTCAGAAGGAGGGGAAAAGCTTCAACTCGACAGCACCTGAGGGCCTCGGGGCGGCGGCCCGTCAGCAGCAGCCGCTGCATCTCTGCCGCAGCGGCCACGACCGCGGCGTCCGTCGGCCGCGGCGCCAGCAGCGCGCCGCCGCTGCCGGGTCGTGGCCAGCCATCCGCCGCCGTCAGTACGTCCGCCAGCTCGGCTGCTGCAGCATCGTTTTGTTCATGGGTGTTTGAGCGAGTGCAAATCAGCTTCTTGTGATGACTACAATGTTTTGGAAGGTTGCGACTCAGCATGTGCATGACCGCGCACAGTATGGGTGACCTTTGGGTACAGCAGCAACACCAGTGCAGCGGCGGCCTCGCCTGCAGAGGATTTCCCATCGGCGGTCGCCGCAGCGGGCGCCGCGGGGCCGCCGCCGCGGCTGCCGGGTCCGCCCGCCGGCGGCGCCGGCCGCAGCAATCCGCCGTGGCGCGCCAGCAGCCCCAGCACCTGCCAGAGCGCCTGTACACGAGAATAGCACCGATCAAGCCATACTTCTTTCAGGTGTCGCCCGTCACCTGCCCCAGCGTGTTGCGCAGCGCACGAGGGCAGAAAAGGCGTCGAAGATGAACAGTGCAATCGCCGCTATCTGTCATCTGCAGTGGCTGTGGGCCCTTTCTTCCAAATGTCTGGAGCGAGGCAAGATGGCAAACAAACATTGCGAAGCTCGTCACATGCTGTGCAGCAGTGTGCGAGACCATGCAGGCTTCAGAGCTTTGTTTTGGCGCGCCTTCAGGTTCTCGGGGTGGGTGCACCACGCCTCCTCCCTGCACCGGTCTGCGCACTGCGCAATGAGCTTGGCCACCTGTGGCAAAGCAGCGGATCCAGTTCAAATAATGTCAATGCTTATGACCATTAGTACGTTGAAAACCACGTCAATGCTGAAGAGAACTCTGAGCTCTCGCCGAACAAAGGTGCCAGATTGTCTGCGCGTTGAACGTTGGCAAGGGTTTGTGCGGCAACAAATTTGAGGGTCAGACCTTGCCTCTGCCAAGGCTCGAACATGGAGGTACCCTTGGTATGGCGAGTGGATTGATGCGTGGGCGAACCGAATTGGAAGTCGTGGGTCGATGTGTGGCCAGATCGAAGCTGGCAGCACACCTTGTCGCGGCTGCTGGAAGCCGAGAGAGGTCCTGGGAACCGCTCTAGGGTCGCCCTGCTGCCGTCCTGCACACCCTGCGCACGCACCAGGAGTTCACCTTCTTCATCTCAAGGTGCCACATCTCGCTGTTACACGCTACCCTGCTGTATTTGTGTGGCTGACAGAGGAAAACACAATCAACGAGCTTTGCAGGTCGACTAGCATCTGCGCTTCTGAGGCAAGGCAGTCCACCTCCTTCAGCTAGCTGGGCTGGTGCAGCGTTGGATTCTGGCAGCTGCGCTTCTGCACCAAAAAACCCTGTCGAAACTCCCTACCTCTCTCGGCTGGCTGGGCTGGTGCAGCGCCAGGTCTGCCGGCAGCTGCGACAGCCGCAGCAGCTGCAGCGGTCCAGGCGCAAACTGTGCATCCTCGTCTGCAGCCGCATCAGCCGCCGCCACAAAGCCGCTGCCTGCATCAAAGGCAGGGACATGCAATCAACGAGATTTACCACCTCACGCATGCAGCACTGCGATGTTGCAAATGTTTCCACGCCTCCAGACATACCCCCCTTGGATGCATCAACAGTGTTGGACGGCGGTGAACACTGCTGCAACATCGCCCGAGCTGCTGTGGGCATGGTGGGGCAAATGCCGGGCGTGTCCGGGCGCGGTGTATGATCACAAGATGATCGACTCTCAAGGAAATGTCATCACAAGGTTCACAACGAGACCGCTGCCGACCTGCGGTGGAGGTGGCGGGGCGGATGCCGGTCGCGGCGGGGCGAGGCCGCATGATCACCACGCGGCCGCCGAAGCCGAAGGCCGCCAGCGTGCACGGCGGCCGCCCATGCGGGCTGCGCAGCGCCTGGCGGACCGTGCGCGGCGCGTCCGCCTGGCCCACCGTCTGCGATGGGCAAAGTCAGTCGTACAGGCAGATACATTCGCATTGGATGAATGTCTTGGGATTGAACCAATGCCTGTGCTGGCGCACCTGGAGGCCACAAGCATGCATGCATGCTTTCCATGGCGACGGAAGCTGTGTTCTGATGACTGAACTTGCAAGTCCGAGATTTTGGAGGCATTGCAAGTGAAGCCCCAGTTTCTGCAGCGGCTGCCATGCTGCCATCCGAGACAGACAGCGTACCTGTTCAGCGGACGGCAGGGCGGCGTTGTAGGACGCAAAAGGGGATGACGCCGCAGCGATGCCCAGCGTCATGATCGCCGGCCGTGCCGCCGCCGCACCGCCCGGCATGAACTGACCACCATAGCCGTGCTGCAAGCAGCCACCAGCAAGTTTTCCAGAACTATAACGCAGCAACCGACAGTGAAGATCCTTTGTGACTGACGCGTGCTCTCCCGCTGTTACTGCACTGAAAGCAGCACCGCAGTTGCACTCACTCGAACAGGTCAGGAGCGTTCAGACTGCCGTGGCATTACCACCTTCATGTTTAGGAGGGGCACCTGTTGAGAACCGCCGCCGCTGGGAGACAGGCTGCTCTGCGGACTGATGCCTGGGCGGGCGTATGACACTGCCGCCGCCGATGCAAAGTTGCTCGGCTGCCGCCACATGCCGCTGCCCTGCGGCGATGGCGGCGCAGCAGGAGGCTGACATGGCTGCTGCTGCTGATGCTGCTGCTGGGGCGCGGCTGGCTGCTGCCAGGCCGTGGGCTGCGGCGTCGGCTGCTGCCACTGCTGCTGCTGCTGCTGCTGATCGTGCGGCGGCGGCGGCTGCTGCTGCTGCTGCCAGTGGGACTGCTCCTGTGGCGACGGCTGCTGCCACTGCTGCTGCTCATGCGAACCCTGCTGCCATGACTGCTGCTGCTGCTGGCCTTGCGGCTGCTGCCACTGCTGCTGGAGCGCATCAGACTGATGGTGCGCGTCCCACTGCTGGTAGGCGTCCTGCTGGCGCGACACCTGCTGCCCTTGCCGCCACTCCTGCTGGTACCCATCCTGCTGGTGCTCATCCTGCTGGTACTGCTGCTGCGGGTAATACGAGCCGTCCGGCTGCTGGTAGAACGAGCCGTCCTGCTGCTGCTCGTAGGAATCGCCCTGCTGCTGCCCATATGATGAACCGTCCTGCTGCCCCTGAGAGTAGTCCTGCTGCTGCTGGAGGCCAAAGGTGTCGGCGGCAGCTTCGCCGTCCAGCTGCTCGCCTGCGGGCTGGTCGGAGTACGCGCTCCCGGGGGGATACGCGGGCTGCTGCTCGGGGATCGGGCCTGCAATGGCACGGGAAAGTTCTAGTGATGCGTCCTGGTGGTGCACGTGCATCAGCGTTTCCTGGCGAGCTTCAGTTTTCTGGACTCACAACGTCCTGTGGCCACTTGCATTGTTGCGGCGGTGCTGATGCTGTCAGGCAATATAGCATAAACTCTGTGCCAGGATGGCGCTCGTGACAACAGCACTAGTGCGCCATGCATACGTATCGCTCACCATGCTCGGACTGCTCTGGCAGCTGGTGTGCCGCTGCATCGCCACCCTGCTCCAGGACTTCCGCTTCTCCCTCAGCTGCACCGCCGCCTGCCTCTGACAGAGCCGGCTCATCAAGCTGCTGCTGGGCCGGGCTGTTGTCTGCAGCTGCCGCCGTTGCCGCCGGCTCGACTCGGCCAGAGTCAGCGGCGTCGGGCTGCGCTTCCGCCGCGGCCTCACCTGCGCTGTCGACAATGGCAGCAGCTGGCTCGCGCGCGGGCGGCGGCTGGGCAGCTGCCTCCTCCGCAGCGGCCGGTGCTGCGGCGTCTGGCGCTGGTGACGCATCTGGCGCGCCGCCGAAGAGCTCGCCGGTCGGCAGGGCATCAGGCTGTGCCGCCGCATCGGCCGATGCTGCCTCCGCCGCAGGCCGCGAGTCTGACATCGCCGCCGACGCCGCCCGATACGCGGGCTGCTGCTCAGTCCGTTCGGCGGCCTGCGCTGCGGTGACCAGGTCTGTGGCCGACGGCTCGGCGGAGCGCTGCCAGGCAAATGGCGCCTCGCCGGCAACGCCGCCCGCATGCGGCTTGCCTGCATCGGGAGCCCAGGCATAGGCGTCTTCCGGCGCAGCCTCGCCGCCGTGCTGCTGTGCCTGCCACTGCTGGTCCTGCTGCCACCGCGGCGCCTGCTGCTGCTGCTGTGCGCCGGGGCCGGCCGGCTGCCAGGCCTGCTGTGGCGCAGCATCCGCCCGCCGCCAGGCCTGCTGCTCAGGGTGCACCTCCTGTTCCCATGCGCTCCAAAGCTGCTGCGGCTGCGGCTGCTGCAGCTGCTGCTGCTGCTGCTGCTGCTGCTGCTTGTAGTTGTCGGCACCCCACTGCGGCTGCTCAGGCTGCTCCGGAGCCACCGCCTCATTCGCCGGCCACGCCTGCTGCCCATGCTGCTGCTCCTGCTGCTGGCCAGAGTACAAATCGTAGCTGTAGTCGTAGGACGACTGCTGTCCGGCATCGTCCTGCTGCTGCCACTGCTGATCCTGCAGCTGCTGCCACTGCGGCTCCTGCGCATCCTGCAGGAAGTGGGAAGCAGCATCGGGCTGCTGGCACCCGGGTGGCTGCGCAAAGGCGGCGGCCTCGCCGCCGCCTGAACCCTCCCCAGGCCACACCTGCTGCTGGCCCGTCTGCTCCTGTGGCACCGCCACCGCTGCCTCGGCTTCCACTGCCGCCCCTGCCTTCGCCTCCCAAGGCACGGCTGCCACCTTGTCTGCAGCCTCCTGCTGCTGCTGCTGCTGCTGCTGCTGCTGCTGCGCCTGCTCGCCCTGGCCTTGCGTCCCTTGCTGCCAGCTTTGCAGCTCGTCGTGCTGCGGCGGCGGCGCCTCCTGCTGCAGCGCCGCCGGCTGCGCCCCATAGGCGGCGGCAGTTGCGTCAATTGGAGCCGGCGACTGCAGGAAGTCCTCGAACTCCGAGGGCTCTGCAAAGCATGGAGTAAGCACCCTATGGTATCAGCCATAGGGTTTGCGCTTTGAAGGAGCCGCAAACACTGCATGGGTGGGGGCCAATAGCAATGTGGCATCCGCAGTGCGCAGCACCGTGATGATGCAGGAAGGGCAGCACGAGCACCGGGCCACTGTGACTCAAAACCTGCGGATTGACAGCGCATGTGCCTTGCACACGTCAGCGCAGCTAGAATCGAGACACCTGACCGCATCTGCACTGGAGGAGTATCCTCGTCCAGCAGCTAAACCCATGCGTTAACCCTCACCAGTGCCGAGGCCGGCGAAAAAGGATGCGCTGTCGCCGGCTGCGGGGCTGGGCGGGTTGCTGAAGCCTGTGCCATACCTGCAGCGCCAATCACGTGGGATTGTGTTCAGGAAGCACCGTTTGTGCGAACTGTTGTGCTCCATGACGCTTGAAGCTACAAGCCAATGCTGGCGGGCATGCTCTTACTACTAGCACATATGCCGGCCCAATACCGGCCCACTATATAATCTGTTTACACGGGGCTGTCACCATGAGCGTGGCTGTTCTGAGTAGGCGAACTCCGGGAAAACGAGCTCAGGCCCTCAGCTGTTTATCGGCCCACCTGACGCCCCTGGGTTTAGCAAACGGGATAGGCGCGCCGGCCGGGCTGGGTGCCGGCGGGCCATTGGCGAAGGGTATGCGGAATGCAGCCGGTGGCGCCACGGCCGCCGGGGTTCCTGCTGACGCCGGCTCGCTGGCGGCAGATGCTGTGGCGCAAAAAAATGATGCGGCGGCGCCAGCTGCGCTGCGCGCTGCGGCTTCCACCGGCGCACCCACGTGGCTGCGGCCTGCTGGTATCGACTCGCCATCCAGGAGCGTGGCTGCAGCGGCTGCAGAGGCCGCTTCTGGCGCCTGGCGCGCATGGGCCGCAGGCGCTGGAGCAGGCGCCGCGGCAGGCGCGATTGAAGCCCCGACGCGGCTTTGGAGCTCTGCTGCCGACTGACATGCGGCCGCCTCTGGGTGAGGCTTTGACTGCGGCTGCAGGGCTGACGCAAAGTCGTCATCCTCCTGCGCTGCTGACCAGACCTGCTGCTGCGGCTGCGCAGCATCGATGCGGCTCTGCTGCAGGCCAGTCGCAAAGCCGCCGACGCCTGCTTGTTGCAAGAGTCGTTCAGCAGGCGGCAGCTGTGCTGCTGCCGACGCCAGGCCAGCCGATGGCCGGGCGCCTGCCGGCGCAGCGGGTTGCTGAGCTGGCACGGCAGGGCTCGGGCTGGCTGGGGAGTCGCCCTGTGACGGCGCCTTGACGGTGCCAGTGCTGCCGCGCGGGCTGCTGACGTGGCTGTGCTGCGACAGCGCGGCCAGCGACGAAGCCGCTGAAGTAACGTCTGGAGCATCCGGCGACGCCGCAACACCGGAGCCCCGCGGCGCTGCGGAGACCGTCAAAGTTGTTAGGCGATGGTCCTCGCCGCCTGATGGGGGTGCAGACGCTGCGACAGACACCGGCGATGCAGCGACACCGGAGCCGCGCGGCGCGGGCCGTGGCAGCGGCCCGAGCCACGGCGGCGGGCGGCTGCCGCCGGTCAGGCTGAGGGGCCGAGGCCGCTGAGCTGCGGGGGCCGCGGCCGTTGGGCTGAGGGGCCGTGGCCTCCGCGCTGCAGGCGCTGTCAAGCCAGGCGCCGACGCTGCCAGGCCAGATGCCGAAGAGGCTGCGCGGGGCGTACTGGCAGGCGAGGAGGCTGCCGACCCGGTTGCTGACCCAGCTGCTGATCCGGCAGCAGAGGCGGCTCCCAAGCCGGCCGCTGGTGCGGTCACGCGGCTAGGCACGAGTCGTTGGGGTGGCGGCGCCGGCCGAACCGCTGCCCCCTCCTGCGACACCGGTGCAGGCCGGCCGTCAGGTCGGGAGGCTGCGGCCACCGCGCTGCGCGGCAGCGGAGCCGCCGCAGGCTCTCCGGTGCTGCTGCCTGCGGTCCCTGGCCGTGGCGCATCCGCCGCCGGCGCTGAGCCCGCCGGTCGCTGGGGCCGCTGCGGGGCGCCCGCCACAGGCAGTGTCCTGGATGCGCCGAGTCGGCTGACAGGCCCCGCTGCTGCGGAGCCAGTCGCGGCGGCCGCCGGCTGCGGCCGCGACATGGTGCCTGCCGGGCCGGAGATCCCTGCTGCAGCGGCAGGTGGCACAGCCGACGCGGCAGCGGCTGTCGGCTTGGGCGGCGCGGCCGGCGGCGGCGCCAGGTACTGAGCTGTCCCAGTAGGCGGCGCTTTCGCCTGGCCGACAAGGAGGGGCCTGCCTCCCGGCAGGGGCCTGGCACCAGGCAGGGCCTTTGCGCCAGGCAGCGCACGAGGCAGCGCCGGCAGACGGGCGCCGGGCAGCGGCCGCGGTGCGCCGCCGCCTCCGCCGCCGTTGCTGCCTTCAAAGCTGTCGTCCTTTTTGCGGCGCACCGGCGACGGCGACCCTGCAGGCATCGATAGGCTTTTAGGGGTTCTGTTGGCAATCTGCTCGTGGAGCACACCCTAGCGTTGCGTATCTGAGACACAACGAGACAGTGTTCGACATCACATCATGCACACAATGCAGCACTTCAATTGCTGCAGGTGTAATGGCACGAAATGCTCCCGCCCGGGTTGGCGATAGGCCCACAAAGCACACCTGTCTCGGACGCGGCGGCGCCGGTCTGCAGAGCGGCCACCCGGGCCGCCGGGGGTGGCGCCTGTGCAGGTGGCCCGCCTGCTGCTGCAGCCGGTTGGGTGGCACTCGCCGAGCCCGGCCGCTGCGCAAGCCTGGTGCTCGCCTGCAAGGGTTGGCTGATGGTCGGCGGCCTCACCGCGCCTGCAGATAGCATGCACGCATCGATGATGCCTGCAGAGATCGGAGATCGGGCATGACATTGCTGGCCCATCCTGGGCCTGTGACGTGAAGGAGATGCATGCGCCCGCTGGGATCTGTGAGAGGATCCCAGACGCCATTGGCAGCTCCTGTGCAACTGACCTGCCACGCTATGGTCGTCAAGTACAGGAGCAGCAGGAGCACCTGCGACAGGCGGTGGGGCTGTGGGGACGGACGCAGCTGGCGCGGGCGTCTGCGCGGCAGGCCGAGTGGCGGGCGGGCGCTTGACGGCAGCACCGGCGCCGGCAGGGGTCGGCGGCAGCGGCCGCGCCGCCGCCGGCCGGACGCCGCCGGTGCGCGGTGGCGCTCCAGGGCGGCTCGCTGCCGCAGCCTTTCCCTCGAATGCAGGCCTGCCTGTCGACGGCAGCGGTGGCCCGCTGGCACCCGGCGGTCTGACAGGAGCCGGAGGGGCCTTGATGCTACCGCTGTCTGCCGCTCCATCCGTCATGACCAGGCTTTCAAGATCCTGCAACTATCCTATGCGAGCCTGCAGCATCCAAAAGACAAAATACTGCTCATTGTGGGGATTGAAAGGAGGTGATGGTGCGCGCGCACGTGTCATGGTTGGGAGTGAGAGCGGTGCCAGCTGACTCGGCACTCGCAGATGCGTGGCCACATACATGCGTGCATCTATAGTAGGCATGCAAGACGATGCATCGAGTCGCTGAAGCCCTGGTGCATAGAGTGATTGTCGACGTACCCTGCCAGATCAGACTGTGATAATGTCGCGCCTGCTGACAACGGCATGCCAGCGGCCTTCAGCAACATACAGCTGCATGTTGTGGGATCCGACACTGAGCATTTCTCCATTTCTCCACTGCTAATTTGAAGGTCCTACGATTAGCTACTATCGAATCCTCTGTTCGAACACAAACACATTCAGCTTGGGTAGGGCGTTGTGACCCGTACGTGCATTGGCTGCCCGCCGCCAGGGCGTTGAATGGTGATGTAGCGAGCACAAGGCATTCAAATATCACGGCACAAGACACACAGCACCGCGATTCTAACCGACTAATCTGAAGAGGTGAGGTGGGATCCATATAATCATTCAACCTGCATGTCAGTGAGGCACATCCGCGCTCGCTGCAATAGGAAACCTGCGATCCGGCACAGACCTCGTACAAGTCCCGGTGCGGCCCAGCGCCGCGCGACTCCAGGTCCTGACAGTCTCACATCAGACAGGCATCGCATATGAAGCATGGTAGCGTGCGATCCAACCCTTCGACAGCCCTCTGTGCCGCAACGACGTTTCGGCTTGACCCTGCAGATGGCGCCAAGCTCCGGTGAGACGCAGCGCCAGGGCAGCAAGCCCGAGGTGCCCGCCCTGCGGCGGTCAGGCGCGCTCGACGGCGGCGGGGCCGCCCCGCAGGACGCCGCGCTCCCTTCGATGGTGCTGACGCCGCGCCTGGCATGGAAGGCCACCCGCATCGCCGCTCAGGCCTCGCCGTCGGCGCCACGCACGTCGCCATGGAGCCAGCAGGAGCCCCTGTACTCCGTCTTTGGCTTCGGCGGCAGCCCCGACGGCGCGGCCAACAGTCGTAGTCCCGCCGCCGCCGCCGCCGGCGCCACTGCCGGCGGCATGCTGCCGTCGCTGCCATCGCCGCGCCTCATGCCGGCCAGCAAGCGGCATCGGGCGTCGCCGCCGCGCGCCGGCGCCGGCCCGCTGCCGTCGCCGCGGCGGGCCGCAGAGGACAGCTTGTCGTGGTCGTCTAGGCTTCCGGCGCCGCCATCGCCGCTCATGGCACTGCCGCCGGTGCTTGGCAGTGCCGCGGTTGCGGATGTGCAGCAGGCCCAGCGGCACGGCGGCAAAGACGCCGCGCGTCTGCCGCTTTCCCCGGCAAGCGCAAGCTCAGCTCCCCTGGCAGCTGCCTCCGCCGCAGCGTCTGCCGGCAGCCCGCTGCCGGCCCCCGACCCCAACGCGTGGCGCGCCATTCTGCAGCCGGGCATCCTGCTCAGCTCGCCAGCGGGCCTTGCGAGCGGCAGCGGCGGCCGGCGACGCAGGGGCCGCATCCCCCGGCGCAGCTCGCAGGAGCGGGATTCCGGGGCAAAGGCACGCGGCCTCGCACGCGGTGCCGCCATGTGTCTCCCGCTGTCGCCTAGGAAAGGCAGCCGCACTGTGGAGGAGCTCCGTGCCATGGCGGACGCTGCGGCGGCGGCGGCGGCCAGTGGCGCACCCCGCAAAGATGCTGGAGCGGCCGTGGCAGCACCGGCAGCGGTGACGCAGGCTGAGGCGCAGGCTGAACCGGCTCTGTCACTGCATGCGGAGGGTGGACCGGCCGGGGGTGGACCGGCCGAGTGTGCGACTGCCGCTGCAGCAGCAGGCGCCAATAAGTCAGCAACAGTATCAGCAGAGTCTGCGGCAGCAACTGCACCCACACAGCCTGCAATTCCAGCAGCTGAAGCGGCGCACCCAGCTGCTAACGAAGAGGCGAGCAGCCCAGCATTGGCGGTCACGGCAGAGGCATCGACAGCGACGGCTGCTGGCAAGGCGGAAGCAGCACCTCAGCCGGCAGCGCCAGCAGCTGCGGGCTGCGCAACTGTGCCGCCTGAGCCTGTAGGCACAGCTGTCGACACAAGTGGTGAAGCACCTGCGCCCACAGCGCCGGCGCCAGCACGGGTTGAGGCGCCAGCCGGGGCCGGGGCCGGGGCTGTCGCGCCGTCAGGTGAAGAAGCAGCCGCGCCTGCACCCGCGAGAGATGCTCTGCCGGCAGCGGAGACAGCCGCCGCGCCGTGCGCGGACGCACCAGCAGGAGCAGCAGCGGAGGCGGCGGCTCATGCACCAGCGCAGACGGAAAATTCGGGGATGACAGCTGGAGATTCGGCATCGGCGGCAGGCACGCCCGGGGCGGCAGGCGCGGCGGCTGCAGCGACGGCGCCGCCGGCGGCCGCCGCACCGCAGCAGCGGGCAGCGCTGCAGGTTGTGTGCGTCCTGCGGCCGAGGCTGGCCTCTGAGGGGGGCGCACCAAAGGCCGCGTGGGCGGCCGGCGAGTGGGAGGTTAATGTCGGCGCGCCGGGCTGCGACCGCCTGAGCTTTAGGTGAAGCCCTGAAACAAAACCTAGTGACCAGAGCGATATCGTTGCGGTGAGCGAAATGTGCTCTGCGGACGAGGTTGTGGTGCTCGAGCACAGAATTCTGCAAAGCATAGCACGAACCTCGTTGCTGTTGGCCTATTCATCTTTCGTTCCGTAGCAAAGGCAGGGTGAGCAACGGCTAGGAGCACTGCGAGCTGGTCTTCAAGGGTAGCTGCGCAGCCCTGCCGAATACTATACTGTAAGTTTTGAGAATACTGTACAGTTTTACTGTAATGAAGTTGACCTGTTTCGGATGTGCAGGCTGGACAGGGTGTTCAGCGGCGGCGATGCCGGCTGCAAGACTCTGTTCTCGGATGTGGTAGCGCCGCTGGTGGACGGCCTGCTGGCCGGCGGCAGCGCCAGCGTCATCGCCTACGGCCAGAGCGGCAGCGGCAAGAGCCGCGTCATGGGCTTTGCAGACACAGCAGGTGACACGGGCGGCAGCGGCAACGGCGGCGGCGTAGGCGGCTCAGCTGCCGGCCTTGCAGGCGCGGAAGCGAAGCACGGCGCTGGTGCAGCAGCGGGCCCATCAGCCTGCCGGCAGGACGGTGACGCAGCGGCGGCGTCGGGGAGCGGCTGGGCAGGCGCGGTGCTTCTGCGCGCGGCCGTGCACTTGTTCGAGCAGATCGACGAGCTGCAGCAGCGGGACTCGGACGTCCAGGTAGGCACAAAAGGGACGCGACATGCTACCCGTATTGCCCGGCAATATTGTTCTGGGCAGGGCACTCGATGGAGTGTTCAAACTGCGCCATGGACGTTGGCGCCTCTGCAGCTACAGCGTCCTTGCTTGGCTGGCAACCGTCACTGCTTGACAGTCCCCATGACAGTCCCCATGAGCCTTTTGGGCGACCGACACTGGATTGTGTCCATATACATGTCGAACACTGTCTGACGTTTGCCACTCAGCAGGTGTCGGTGGCCTGCGCGGTGTGCGAGGTGAGCGGTGCGAAGGTGCTGGACCTGAAGCACCCGTCGGACCTGCCGCCGCGCGTGCCGGAGCGGGCTCTGTTAGAAGAGGGCGCCGGCCTGACGCATGAGGCCGTCTCGTCCGCGGCGCAGCTGCAGGTGTGTCTGGGAGACCTCGTGTACAGTGATCGTCACAAACATCTGGCGTTCTGGAGCGCGCTCTGTCGGAAGAGGGCGCCGGCCTGACGCATGAGGCTGTCTCGTCTGCGGCGCAGCTGCAGGTGCGCTGAAGGCTGTTGGTCGTAAGACTTGAGCAGCATGTGCTGCCACCTGGTCAGGCTGTTTGGCGGCTGCAGGCTTTGGTGCCAGCTTCAGTGCCAGCGCAGACAGCCATCTATGCGTTGCTTTGGCTGCAAAGCTGTCGCTATTTTCTCACTCCCAGCCAGCACTCAGATGCACTTTGACGGCCACGCCAGGTAAGGCTGCCAGCGCAGTTCTCTCCCATCTTGGATGGGACTCGCCACCACCACCGATGACGAACTGGACCGAGTAACCATGTGCGGCATGCAGGCCGCGGTGCAGCGCGGCGTCGTGCGGCGGTCTGCGGGCTCACGGCCGGGGGCGGGCGGCGCCGGCGCCGGCCGCTCGCACCTGCTGGTGCAGGTTGCGGTAGGGCTGCGGCGGCGGCTGCGGCCCAGTCAGGCCGCCGCCAGCGCCGCGGGCATGGGCTCGGAGCAGCGGGCGGTGCTGCAGCTCGCCGACCTGGCAGGTGCGTGCAATTTTTGTGGCGTGATGATGTCCGGCTGAACATACAAGACCTTTTGGTGAACTGGACGCGGAGCAGCGAACGGTGCTGCAGCTGGCCGGCCTGGCAGGCAGGGGTTCGCCCAGATAGTTGAGTTTTGACTCGTGAATTAATGGAGTCAGCAGGCCATGCTGCAGCTCGCCGACCTGGCAGGCGAGCCTGGATGTTTGACTTTGATTTCCAATTGACGTCTTTGGAACATATGTCATCTTACTCTGCAACGCTAATACCTCTTGCACTGGCTCTACCACGGTCCAAAGGCACTGCAAATTGCCTGAATCGCAGGCTCGAACCCGTGTGTGGCGGCGGGCTCAGTGGCAACGGACTCGGGCCTGCTGTGGCTGCAGCAGTCCGTCCGCGCCCTTGCCGGCGGCCATCCGCCAAAGGCAAGCATGCCTGCCGAACCCGCAATGCTGTACCGTCTGCCATCCCACAGTGCAGACATATGCCGTCACGTGCCGGGGGGCTCAAGTCCAAGCCGCTGCAAGCAGGGCCGACCGTGCTACAAACGCTGCAGCATGGAAACGGCTGCCGCACCTGCGAAGCGCACACCAAGAGAACAACAAGAACAACAAACCTCAAGATGACATCACTATTCTTCCTGCGTGCAGGTGTGCAACCATGCGCTGACGCAGCTGCTGAGCGATGCTCTGACAGGTCGGGCACGGGCGCTGCTGCTGGCGTGCATCGCGCCCACCGCCGCCTGCCAGGAGCACACCCTCCAGACACTGCAGTGCGCGCTCTACCCAACATCTTTTGTTAAACAAAAGCAGTTTCGAAACGTTCTGCAGCACCTGTCTGCTTCATGCACGCCAGGGCCCCCGCTCCGCCGTTGGAGCTGGTACACGCCGTGTGTTTGCGTCCTGTGCGCCCCCAGAGGCGCTTCCTATCACACAACAGGGCTGGGCACACCTCCACAGTCTACTGCGTCCAGCTCAACAGCACAATTGGGATCCACTGTCCGGGTGTTCAATCACTGGCCTTACTGCCAAAGCCCTTGCCGCGCAGGTTTGCGGAGCAGGCACGTGCTATCGGCGCCCCGCCGCCGGCGGCGGCGGCGCCGGCGGTGGCCGCCGCTGCAGCGGCACAGGCGGAGCGCGCGGTGGACCGGGCCGCGGCAGACGCCCGTGCGGATGCCGCGCGCTCACAGCTGCGGGGGCTGGTGGCGGCCACTCGCGCAGCGCAGCAGCAGGATGCGGAGGTGGGTACCACCGGAAATGACCTTAAATGACAGCAAGGTCGTGACAGGGCTGTCAGGTGCTTTTGGCAGGACAGCTCGATGGTGACAGATGGAGACGGCTTATTGGATGATGAGGAACTGTGAAAAGCAATGGAGCCTAGGTTTAGAACTGAACCTGCCCGGTTCAATTTGCAAACGCTTCAGGCTTTGGCCCATGCGGCAGCAGCAGCAGCAGCAGCTGCAGCGGCGTGCTGACACCTACGTGCTTCCATGCAGGCGGCAGCCGCCGTGAGGCACAGCACGACGCAGGCGGCCGTGCACCGCCAATCGGCGCCGCTGCTGGTGGCGCCTCAGCCAGCATCTGCGCTGTGCACTGAGCCGTCAGCGGAAGAGTCAGGCACAGTCGGTCCAGAGCAGCCGGCGACAAGCGCTGCGGGCGAAAGCGAAGACAGTAAGGCGGCGTCAGGCTCCGAAGTGTCGGCGACGCCCTGCGGCCTGCCTGGCCAGCAGCACTCCGCCGGTGCTTTCCAAGACGGCGGCGCCAGCACCGCTGGCAGGGAGCCTGGCGCGGCACCCGCGGCTGGTGCGCCACCCGCAGGCAGCGGCAGTGGCAGCGGCAGCGCCGACACCGGCGCTGCGGGATCGCTGTCGGCAGCCGCCGCCGCCTGGGATGCGACTTCCGAAGGGCATCGCGCCTCGCCGGACCGCCAACATTGGGCGGCTGCGCCCCGCCGCTCCTTTGGCAGCGCCTTCCTACCGGCGGTCGACGACGTGGCGGCGCAGGGGGAGGCGGTGCTCGCGGCGGTCCAGGTGTGCGCTTTTCTGAATGACTCTGAGTCGACTCGTCGACACGATGTAGCTTCTTGCTGTCCCTTGTTGTTGACAGGCATGACATTGTCGGCGTGCGGCAGCGGCGAGCCGGTCTTGCAGGAGGCTATCATGTACCATGCTCGGTCATGCGCAGGCGGTGCAGGCGGCAATCCGTGCCGGCACGCCGTCGCCGCGGCCGCCGCGGCTGGCGGCTCTCGGGCTGCAGCCGCTATTTGAGGAGGGGTCACTGCAGCAGAGTGAACCGCCGTGGATGACAGAGTGCCTCGAGCTGGCGCTCGCGCCGTGCGTAGATTCCCCGCTGGCGGCGGAGCCATCGGAAGTGGCGGCGGCAGCGGCGGAACCACCGGCGGCGCCGCAGCCGCGGCCTACACAAGCTTCAGCAGAGTCCGGGCAGGGGGCAGCCCCTGTGGAGTGTCCAGATGAGAGCGCCGACCCACCATCGCTGCGCGCGGCGCAGCGTCCGCCGCCGTCGCCGCCGCACACGGCAGAGAAGCGGCCGTCATTTGACGTCCGCGGCGGCGGCGCCGGAGGCGGCGTTGGCGAGCCGCCAGCCAAACGCCCCAAGGTTCCAAGCCTGCAGGCGGCTGCGGCGGGCGCGCTTGTGGTACGGCAGCAGCAGCTCGAGCTCAGCATCGGCAGGTGTGGGGGCCTCACGTCGCCCAGTCAAACTACCACAGTCGGCGTCTGCTGGTGATCAGCGTCGTCAGCGCGATCACTCTTGCTGCATCCTGCAGGCGCTGTCACGCAAGTGCTGGTCTGAGCCATGTTGCTCACACCAGGGCTTGCTCTAACTCCACTGCTGCAGGGACGCCGTGCTGGAAGAGGCTTTCGCTGCAGCTGCGGACGACTTTCGGAGGCGCATTTGGCTGGGAGACTTTGCCGTCACTTCTTTTTGAAAATTGCGCTGCAGGGAGGCTGACCTGAGGAGGCGCCTGCCGTCGTCAAGGCGGATCGATGGAGCCCCGTTTGAATGTGCACCTTCAAATGTCACCAATTGCACCAGACTGGGCTGGTCCATTTCGCTCCAGGGTTGTCGAGCTGGAGGAGGCACTTGCTGTCGCCGAGGCGCACCGGCGCGAGCCCATCTGGAAGCGACAGTGTCAATGTGCTTTCAGTGTTGATTCCGGTGCGGGGAGGCCAGGGAGCTGGAGGAGGCACTTGCTGTTTCCCAGGCGCACCGGCGCGAGCAATGTGGTTGGTCAATTTGGTCAACGCTTCGATTGCAGTCTCTCAATCACTTGCGCCTCACAGCTTGTTGCTATCGCTGCAGGGAGGCCGAGCTTGAAACGGCTCTCGCCATCGCCGAGGCGCACCGGCGCGGGCTGGAGGCAGAGCTTGCGGCGGCGCGAGACGAGGCGGCTGCGGAGCGGGCGGCCGCCGACGCCGCGCGTGCTGAACTGCGTGTTGCGGATCGTCAGGTCCAGGTGCGGTTCCAAATGTGAAGTCGTCGACGTTTACAAGCTAGCATCTGCCTTGTAATCTCATGGCGGGCGCTCGCCGAGGTACGCAAGACGCAGCCAACACTACAGCCATGCACAAATCAGCAGGCAGCAACATGGCCGACCGTCACCGATGGGCATTGGCAGCGGTTATCGCCGTGGTCACGCATAAACGACAGGTTGCTGAGCACATTTCAGCTGCAACAGCAACTTGGCAACAGCGCTGACAAACAGATGCACTTTGAGCTGATCGAGCGCCCGAAGCTTCTGAAGTTGGACGTAGATGCAGTATCTGTATTCTGCAGGACTCGCTAGAGCAGCAGCTGGATCTGGAAGCGGCGCTGGCGGCGGCACGGACCGATGCGGAGGCGGCTGCACACCAGCAACAGCGCGCCGAGGCAGAGACCGCTGAGCTGAGGGAGCAGAAGCAGGTGTGAGGCGCACTAGGTCGCGTTGCGTTGCCGCCTGTAAGTGGCCGGGAGTGCAGCCGCGGCACAGCATGGTTGTTTTGGCAGGAGCCGGCGCCGGCGGAGTCCCAATCACGGCGATGTTCCAAACCAGACCGAGAACTCTACGACTTCCTGAACCCTAAACCCTAAACCCTAAACCCTAAATCCAGACTTTGAGATTGTACCTTTGGTCATAGGCGCTGGAGGAAGAGGCGGCGGCGCTTCTGCAGCAGCTGCGCGGCCGCGGCGGCGGCTGGGGCAAGGCCCTGATGTCGTGGGCATCACCCTCGCCCAGCCGCCCGGCGCGGCAGGTGCTATTTCGTCACGGCTGCACCCGGCCATCAGTGGGCTACATCAGCCATCAAACTCGAAATCTTGGCAGTTGCCTGGGTGGAGCTCATGTCTGAGTGGCTGCCTAGCGTCGGCGTCTGCCAGCAGCACAGGGTGCTGCCCCGTGATTTAGCGCAGGCTTTCATCGTTTTCAGCGTCTCTCGCCCTGGAGTCCTGCACACCTGGAGCGGACGCGGCCTTTGTGCTGCAAAACCTGTTTTCAAATCTCTCTCATAATTTCCAACGGGCATCGTTGTCCCGACCGCGCAGGCTTCCGGCCAGGCGTCCACGCCGCAGACTGCGCCGTCGGCGACGTGGGCGCAATCTGCAGCAGGCAGCCGCAGCCGCCTCGGCGGCGTCGGCGACGACGGCGCTGCCACCAAAGCGGGGGGCGAAGGCTCGCAGCGGCACGCGCTGGCGGCGGCGCGGCAGGTGCATGATGTTCAGAATGCGCAGATTTCGCAGAACCCGCAGCTGCCGAGGACCGACGGAACGCTTGCGCTCGCGGCGCCGCCGTGCGAGCCGCCGCCGCCGCAGCTGCCCGTCAGCACCAGCGGCCCCTATCAAAGGTGCACAACCCGGTTTCCTTTTGCCTCACATGTTCATGAAGGCTCAGATGCAACACGCAATGCCCCCCGCCTGCTACCTCGACCCAAAGCTGTGCTTGAATGCCTGCACTCCCGACTGCGTCTGCAACATATGAAGGCTCTGTCTTGAAACTGCCCAGAAGCCCTGCAGCGGCTGTCCATCTGCCGCGGCTGCTTGTGCAACACTGCGGCGCAGCCTGCCGCAGCGCTGCTGCTATCCCAGTGTCATGCTGCTCATACTCGCCCCCATACCTTGCATCAGAGATGTCGCTGACCGTCCGCTCACCACCTTCCGCTGTTGTTACTGCAATTACAAATTTGAACAGTTTTCTGCTATCATCAGCCCTCACATGCCGGACCTGGGCAGACCACGGCGCGGCGGCTTTCTGGACGCCGTCATGTCGCCGGGCCTGACGCCGGCGTCGCGCCCGGAGGCGGCGCCGCCGCCGCTGCTGCCGCCCACCCTGGAGCACGCCACGAGCCGCCTGACGCAGCTGCCGGACCAGGGTGCGCCTTCGCTTGCTGTTGTCTGTGCAGTTCCCTTTGTACGGTTTGCGTCAGCCGGAACCCGCCCTCGTGGTGTTGCTCATGCAACTTTAATGTGTGCCACTGCTTCTGAGCAGGCAGAGGCAGAGGGACATGAGCTGTGTTGTTGGCGGTCACGCTGTGTCTCATGCGCGCAGGCACAGACCTGCTGGAGCGCATGAATATGCAGTGGCAGGGCTCGGCGGGGCGGCCGTCGGCGCAGCTGCCGCCGCGGCCGCCGCCGCCGGCCACGCCGCCACGCTCCCGCCGCGGCAGCCTCGGCGGCCGACGGCCCGCCGGCGGCGGCGGCACGACCGGTTCCCAGCCGCCGGTGCCGCCGTCACCGGCGGTCGCCGCCCTGGCGGCACCAACAGCCGTGGCAAAGCTGCAGGCGGCAGCCGCAGGACCACTGCAGGATGGACCAGCAATCTGCAAAACGGCGCTGCAGCAGCGGCCACCCGCCGCCGCGTCTGACGCCGCTGTCAAGGCCGAGCCCGACACGGGCGCCACGAGGCTGCAGCCAACGCAGCCCGCACGGCAGGTTGTGCAGTCCCTGAACGACCGGTTCGCCGGCGTCGCAGCACCGCCTTTCGACAATGGCAGCCGGACAGCGCAGCTGGCTGCCGGCGCTGAGCCGCGGACCGGTGACAGTGGCGCGGACGGCGGCGGCAAACACAGCAGCGCCAGAGACGGAGGCCTGACGCCGCCTTCGCGATCAGAGCAGTCGTCTCCGGACATCGTCCACCACGCAGTGCTTCCGGCGCCATCACTGGCTCCCGACGCCGGAAATCCGCTCGACGGCCAGCACAGCGGTGACACAAATGGTGGCAAAGATGGTCAGCTGCAGCAGGCGAGGGAGCTGGAGCGGCAGGGTGAGGAGCGGCAAGGCAACGAGCACGGCCGCCTGCGGGGCAACTGGCGGGCGACAACGCCTTTGAGTCGTGAAGCAGAAGGCACGACGCGGCGCAGCCACGCGCTCGACAGCAGCAGCGCCAGCAGCGGCGATGAGGACGGCGATGGTGATGAGTCATTGGCGCTGACGGCGGCGCCGCAGGCGGACACGCCGGATGCGCCGCTGGCCGCGGCCGTCGCAGCCGCCAACACTCCAGACCCGCCTGACGGTTTGGCCGCACAGCCGGCAGCGCAACCGGCGGAGCAGCAGCAGGCGCGACAGCAGCCTGGCGGTGCAAATGCCGCAGCTGCGTCGGCAGCTGCGGCGGCAGAGGACGGCAGTCGTGCCGCCCACTCCGGCAGCGAGAGCACTGTGAAGGCGGAGCCCGCGGGCCGCCCGACGCGGCGGGCAGCCCTCAACGCCCGCGCCAAGATCACGTGAGCTGCCTTCTGCAAGTGTTCTCAGGATCCCCCTCGCCATCAATCTCTTGTGCAACCGAGTTTTATTTTCTGCCATTGCTTCGGCGCAGTAGCTGCCGCAGGATGTTGTATGGCTGGCAGAACAGTGCACCAGGTCTAAGTGCAAGGTTCATATCTCAACCACACAAACCAACAACCACACCAACCTGTGTTCTGCAAGCAGAGAGCACGCGGAGGCAGACATCCGGGGGCAGCGGCTGGCGCGGCAGGACGCAAAACCAGCGTCTGCCGCCAAGCCCGCTAGGGGCTCAGCGGCCAAGGCGCGGCCCCGCCGCGGCGCCGCAGCCGCAGTCGCCAAGCCACCTGCGCTTGCAGAACAGCCAGCAGGTGACGATGCAAGCGCGAGCGGCAAAGCTTCCGCCCGGCGCAGCAGCAGCAGCAGCGGATGTGGTGGTGCCAATGGCGCAGGCGCCGCTCATCAGCAGGGCCAGGCAGCACAGCCAGCAGCACCGCAGCAGCAGCCGCCGGCAGGCGAATCGCGGCTGGCGACGAACGGCATGCAGCCGGCCGCTGCGGCCCCTCAGCAGCCGCACCAGCCGCCAGAGAGGCAACCGCAGCCGGCGGCGCAGCAGCCTGCGGCCGCGCAGGCGTTGTCGCAGCAGCAGCAGCAGCAGCAGCAGCAGCAGCAGCAGCAGCAGCAGCAGCCGCCCAAGCGGCGGCGGAAGCTGGGTGCCAACCGCACGCTGCCTGCGTCTCCCGATCCGACAGAGGATTTCCCGACAGCGGCGCCCGGCGGCGGCAACGGCGCCTTTGGACTGCCGCGCGCGCGCACCAGTATGGTGGGGACTAATCGCCACCTCTTGAGCGTGCAGGCATCTCCCTCGGAATCCCCTCGTTATTGGTTATTGATGACGACAGAGGGTGATTGACACGACCTCGCCCTGAGTGCTGGTGCTTCGCTGCACGTGCAGGAGGTCCGAACAGCCAACTCGCACAGGAGGCATGCCTCAAACCGGCAGCATTGAGCATGCGCACCAGCAGATAGTGGTGGCTGCGCGCTGGACGCGCGGGGTGGGAGTGGTGACGGGGGCTAATGAAGGAGCAGGTAGTATTCGAAAATTTGGCGGTTTTGCACAGTCATGCTCGCAGCAACTCGCGCGCCGGGGG
>JAABUL010003255.1_pt1 | contig 24620 bp, 16 predicted proteins | sample 5559151 | NCBI WGS metagenome assembly JAABUL01 (sample SAMN10711876, study PRJNA513368) | rock metagenome | isolation source: Antarctica rocks | place: Antarctica: Victoria Land, Pudding Butte sud | reverse complement strand
TCCGTCATATCTTTCTCCTGGCTGAAGAGTCCGCTAAGAAAGGGGATAGTGGGCATCGACCGGAGTGTCGCGTTTCTGAGGAATGGAGATTGAATCCCCTTATACGAAGCTGGAAGAGTGCGAATGCCGGTAAAGTTGTAGAAGCTGAACGTGCGAACAAAAGTCGAGATGGAAGGGAAGCGCATGAAGCGAGGCTTCTTATAGGAGATGGGGAGTAGGTGAGGGAGGCTATGAAGGAATATAAAGTGTTCAATGGATGAAGGAAATGCAAATCTGATGATCAGTCAACTTCCCGAACGCTCGACGCCACCTGCGGGATGACGATATTCAAGTATACTTTAGCGCAAGCAGGGGTGGTGCGCTAAAGATTCCTCATATGCCAAGACATGCGTGAGCACTGAAGCCGCGATTGGGTAGGTATTTGAATGGAATATGTTCATTGATTTGATCTTTTTCCCATATGCGAAATCGCTCAATTGACGCTTATGGCGACAGTAATGTACATTGAATTTCCAGATTCCAGGTTGTCTTTCCGTATCCAGGGGAAGGTGCCGCCGACCATCGTCTTGCTCACTATGCTGATGATAAATCGTCTGATCCTTTCACCCGTTGTTTGCAATAGTCTGCACTGCGCTGTTCGTATGATGCTTAATCCGAATCGGATTTTGCCTTCCCATTCGGGGCTCCCTTTAGAGGGGAGAATTTCGTCCATTTGCATCCGAACCATGACGGACCATTCATCCATTGAGTCCGGCAGGGTTCATGTGATCCATGCTGGCTACTCGTCCACGGACCAACGCTTTCGGCTCAGCCAAAGCGGACCGCTATTGAAGTTGTGCATCGCCGCACTAATATACATATTTCAACAAGGCGGACGTTTTGTCATCGCATGATCAACCTTGGCTACTTAACCAAAAAGTAAGCTCGTGGATTTCCACGGTGTTTCGTTGTGAAAATGGAAGAATCTTGAGCTCCCGCCTGGGGCGATTGATACGCCGATAGCTATGTTGATGTCACCACATATCGTCGTCCGAGGCTCGACCCGGCTCATCAAATTGCGATTGCTGGTACTGGTATTGTGAAACTTGCTGGGGATTATATCCGCGCTGCTGTTGCTGTTGCTGCTGCCAACGATGATGACCTCCTTGACCGTGGTGCGGCTTTCCGTTGCTGTTCTCAGGGCCCCGCTGGCTCGTGCGAGATTGTGGCCGATGGGAGCTGTCATGTCTACCATTTGGCCTGTTGTCTTGTCTACTATTTGATATGCTGTCATGTCTGCTATCTTGCTCGGGCTGATCATAGTCATGGTCCATGTCCATGAAGTTGCCCGATTCGTTAGACTGGATAGGCGCCAGAGTCGGAGCCTGCTGCTGTGCTACATTTGTTGGAGCCTGAGCTTCCTCATGTTCTTGCTGGCGGCGTTGCTGCTGACGGATGTTAGTCTGCAGTGTGACGAGCGCGGTCTAACAAACTCTTACCTCTTGATACTTCTGATACTGCGAGAATTCCTCTGGCTGATCCTTCTTCTGCTGAGCCTGCTGCGTACGCTGGGCTGGAGATTGAGGGAGCTGCGCCTGAGGATGCATCTGTTGTACCTTGGCAAGATATGAATACCTGTAATCAAGTTAGCCGCAGTCCCCACTTTACGACAGCCACGCTGCTCTTACATAAAGTTGCTGAGCAAGACCTGGGAATGCAACGCGCGACGTGGATTAGCAAGCTTGATATGAGCCATACGGTAGATAGCTCGTTCTTCCAGGATGGAGAATCGAGTCCAATTGTAGTCGATGTCCGGCTTCAAGATTCGCGGTGGAGGTTCGGGGGACAAATTCCGCGACAAGTGCTTCCCCTTTCCTGTAGACTCGCGGTCCCCTTTCTTCTTGCCACCACCGAATATTGATGAAAATATACCACTCTCCTTCTCTTTCTTTGTATCACTTCCAGCAGACTTCCGGCTACTCTCTTTCTTTCTTTCTTCCTCGAGTCTCATCTCCCCACGATCCAGAACTATGCTCTCACGGCCTCGGCTACTTTCCCCCATCGTGGTCTGCAGTAGATCAAGTCTTGCATTATCATGAGATTTTTCGGCTGGCTTCCCAAGTCTGGCCCTAGCTTTCTTAGCATCCTGCTTGGCTTCTTCTACCTTTCTCTTCTCCTTTTCCTTTTCTTCGTTGCCCAACAGTGAGCCCCAACTCCAGCTTGATTTCCGGCTTCCATCCGAGCTCTCTTTTTCTGCCTTTTCCTTGGCCTTCCTTTGCTCCGCAGATTTCTTGTCTTCCGTCAAGGTAGGTATGAACGAGAGGCTGTCCGTGCGAGTATTGTTTCCAGGCAGCGGGGATGGGTGAGAAGTCATATCATTCAAAGTCTGGTTACTCTTGACAGTCTGATTGGTCCTTGACTGTGCTTGTCGTATGTGCGATCGACCAATAGGAGGCCCATTGAATGGAGGAGCCGAAGTTTTGTGTGTTGGTGGTGGTTCATGTGAGGACGTACGCTCCGGTACATGGCCTTGTCTAGATTTTGGCCTGCCTTCATCCGATTGTGGGGGAGTTTCTACAATGTGTGGGATGCCCTTTCCGAGGGCCTCGGGCGTAACACCAAGCCGACCATTGGATGCAATCTGGGAGACGAAACGTTTGGGCTGTGGTTCGGGGCTTGGCTGATCTCGTGTTTCCATTGAAGGGTGTCCGGGAGGCTCTTCGTATGAGGCTGAGTGTGATGATCGAGGTGCCATTCCTAGACGTCGGTTCATCCTCCCAGGCCTCGAAAAGTTCTCTGTAACGCGCTCTGGCGGTGGTGTTGGCTCTGTCTGGACCCTCGACAGACTGAAACCTTCGGGCGCAGCAGTGATTGGAGATGATACAGGTGACTCCTCGCTCTCGTCAGTCCTTGCGGCTCCGCGTCTAGAGATTGGACCACGTTCGCCCTTCCGTAGACTGCCTCCTCTACGATACGTAGTGCGCGTCGATCGTCGTAGTGAATTATTCCCACCAGGTATCGCAGGCAGAATTGGCCTGTCTTCCCCTGGTAATACTTCACCACTGGTACGCTCCACCCCTGTCTCCAAGCTCAACCTTTGTATAACCCTCTCCGGCTCGCTGACAAGGACTTCGAGTTCTTGGAGATTCTGAATTCCAGTGTTCAAGATCTCGTCGCCTGACTGTGACCTCTTGCGCTCAAGCCTTTCAGCACCGTCCGTGTAGCCGTCCGCCCCACGTCCCCCAGAATTATCTATCTGCCTTGAAAGCATAGATTTCCTCCGCCTCAAGCTGGTACTTGAGCCCCCAGGTGAAAGGCCATCCGGGGCTAGTGCATTCTCATCTGACTTCCTCTTCAATGACTTGACCTTTTTATCAAGAAAGGTCTTGAATTCCATTGGCGCAAGCTCTGGGTGCACACTCGCGGGTACCCAGTAGAGTCGAGCTCTGTCGTCTGGGTCGGCACCTATAGGTGAAGCTGTAGGTATGCCAAAATTCGAAGGGAAAGACGGTAGATCAGGATCACCAGATGCATTAACGTCCATGGACATCCGTCGCAGAGCCGCTAGATTATTGAGCTCTTGAGCCACCGCATTGGGGTTAGACTCGTAGTCAATATCGTTGAGTGGGAATTGAGAGTTCGCTGTTTCAGAGTGCGAACGATGTATCGAGCCTCTAGGCGATAGTGGCCCACCCTCGCCCTCGCCAGAATTCCGCCTCAAAGGCATGTTTATCCCTTGACCATTGACATGTGGGGGTGCATTCACTTTTTCACCAGATATGTTCCGAACCAAAGAATTGCGAGCGTTGCGTAGCGATTGCGGGGGCGAAGGTCCACCTCTTGATGCCTGCCTTGGCCGTGAATCTGTATTGGGTGGCGACGAAGGAACATAACTTGAAGGCCGTGAATCTCGTCTCCCATATTGATGATCCCCATACATGTCTCCTATCGCTTCGGTTACGTGATGATTATCGTCACTTATGGACAGTTGTGGCACGTGCCCTCGCCTGTTGACCGCATGACTCTCGGCAAAGGTGTAGCCTTTTGAGGAAGTCTGTATGAAAGATGTCTTGATTAGCTTCCAGCGTTGCAATTTGATAGTCTCCCCGCAGAAAATTAGTGGTTTAGACAATAGGGACGCTGTAGGAGATACAATCGAGAACTTGAAAAGTAGCCTTTACGCCCAAAGGATTGATATATCCTGTAATGGCAAGGGTCTTCTGCTACTGGTGAATAGTATGGTAGTAGGACGAGGACAAGCATACCTGCATGATAGAGCCCAAGGATGTGAGCCACCTACAGCGTCAAGGGCGCTGCGGAAAGGTGTGTGAGAATAACCAAACAGCGTTCACATCAGTTTTTGATAGTCGTTGAGTACCATCATATTAATACAAGTAAGAACGAAAGACCGCAATGACAGCTGTAAGCAGTCAGCTGCTTTCTCCAATGCGCTTGGTGGTACAGTACATACACAACACAGGCGGAGTTGCGTTTGCCGTTGAAGTCGACCAATCCCAACCCACGATTGACCCGCATCTGTTCCGGGCGCCGGATTTACTTGCCACCGGCGCTTCCGACTCACATATTTTCTCAACGATAAAGGGGTAATACTTTTCATAATAGGTATTTAGACCGAAAGTGTGTAATACTTTTGTTGGAGACTAGCTACAAGTGCATCAATACAGCAGTGCTCCAATTCTCGCACAGACAAGACACTCAGTACTGGCCAGGGGCTCTATCAACACCAGAAGTCGAATATTGACCACCAGAGGCCGGACTCGCTCCAGCGCCACCAATGCCAGGAGCAGGACCCATATCTCCGTAGCCTCCAGCGGAGCCGGATTGAGCAGACCCTCCACCTGGCGTTACTGCCGAGCCCTGATATCCAGCGTGGGAGACATTTTTGGTATCTACTGGCGCAGGTTGCTTGGTGTCCTGATATGGGGTCGCCTGTTGACCGGACACATTCCTACTTTCGACAGGACTGGAAGGTTCCGAGCCCGTGAAATTCGCCTCTCCAGCGGCTTCGCGGATAATATTCCACCATTTCTCGGCATCCGAAGCAGTGAGTGCTTTGAAGGATAGTTCGTGACTTTACCAAATGCGCGAGTCAGCATTTCTATCCAGTGGCTAATGAAGAGGAATACGCTAGGAGTGATCTGTCCCCAATAGATTTACTAGGACACTCATTCAACACCGAGCAGTAAAAACCGGGTCCATTACTGCCGTTGACACAGACGAAGCAACTTAGCCGGAACATGGCTTCGACCCAGCATATGGTAGCAGGGAAGGAAAAACCGCAGAAAACGTACCTCATTGCCAACGTGGAACCGACCTTCCCCTTTGAAGCATCTTTGCCTTTGATGTTGAACTTCTCTCCACTAATACCACCGACGGTACAGTCTGGTAGGTAAAGTGAAAGCTCGGGGGTGGGATCTTTCCGGTAGTCGTCGTCGTCCTTGAACTCATGCAAGTATTTGCTGCGAGTGACAATGTAGTAATTGGTGCTATAGCCCTTGAGTGCAGCGCGGGATTTGCGTTCTAGAAATCCTGAAATTAAAGGCTGAGTAGAAATATGGTCCTGATTGGGAAAGGTAATATTTGAAAGGGATCGTTGGGGTACGGATGGGTCGATCAATGTGCTATTGTTGCGTTGGACAAATCTTTTGAATTCAAAATCTTGAGGAATGCGTTGAGTGGTAGCAACCATATCAGAGTACATAGCCTAGCACAGTTCGAAGTCAGCACCTTTCCTCAGTACACCGGATGAAGCGATATGCCACAAATAGGAACCAACATGCGGTTCCTGCCAAGGTATGTTCCCCAAACACGTTTTCATCCGATGAGAACGAACACAAGAACGGGTTACGAAAAAATCCATTGTCCCAAAGGCATTTAGCAAGTTGTAGAGCAAGAATACGTTCACAGAGGGGCTATGCTCCGGGATTTACCCCAAGAAAGAAGGGGTCTCACCTTTTGCCGATCGCTCTGGCCACCAACAAATTGGAGGAACGCAGACATAGCTGCCTGGATAGTCTGGATAACATGGGCTTCGAATTGTTGGAAAGAGTCCTGTACTGCCAGGAGGTCATGGCGATTGTTGTTTTCTTCAAGTACTTGCTTATGAAGGCGATGCTGTGGTTCAGAGTTAGCACTGTTTCTGGAAGACGTGTACTAATTGCTACGAAACACAGGCAGACACTCCTTTGACCTGGGGGTCTGCCCAAATTCGAGGTAAGAAAGCGGTAGCACCGAAGTCAACATACCTTTATCCCCCGTTGAAGAAGATAAGGATCGTTCGCGGCCTCGACCTTTCCACCCGTAGAGAACGAACCGGTGTGTTGTCCCAAAAGCTCAATGTGCTTCTGGGTAGTATTCCTAGCTTTGTCGACCTCCTTGGATCCCTTCACCGCTCCCTTTGACAATTCCTTGGACTTGTTCTTGATCTCGGCATGAAGGCGTTCCAGGATTGGGAGAACAGAACCCTTGATGTTCTTTTCCGTTTCGAGATGGGAGTTGGCAATGCTCTGCGTATTGGAGCGTATATTTTCGAACAGACCTGCAATTCCACCGAGGTTTTGGTCGAAGTGGTGACCTTCCTTCAGCGGATGGGAGACTGTTTTCAGACACCTCTCGTATTCCTTTGCATGTGCTTTGTGCACCTTCTCCGTCTCAGCGATGTAGCTTTCTAGGTAACCGCACGCATGCTTGTAGGCTTGTAAGCGCTCCAGGAGTAGGCTGCATGTCTGATGTCATCGAATTCTGGTTAGTATACTTTGAGCTGACGAAAGCTCGCTGCGAAACATGATAGGGCTTCATTGGGCACAGGCATATCGATTCCAGCAGGATTTTAGCTACCGGAAATGGGGAAGGCACAGATTTGTGTGATTACAACCACCTAAAGGGCCTTAATGTGAACAAATTGCAACTTACATCACTAGGATCGGTGACAGGTACGGCCTCATCGTCGGATTCAACGCCGCCAGTATGTCTGAAGGGCAGGCTTTGACCTTTGGTGGCCATGGCCTAGTAGAGGGGGAAATTGTGCGATGTGCAGACTTTGACCGATTGAGAAATGCAGATGTTCCCCAGTCCGCAAAGAGGAGGAAGCAGCGGCAAAGGAGGGAGTACTCCGTAGATAATAGAGAACTCTAGTTAAGACGGCTGGGCCTTGAAATTTAGAGGAGGTTCCCATGATATGTACGTCAACGTGCATGAGTAGACCCTAGTACTTCAGGAAGGATCCCTTTACCGTCTCTCAATTTGTCGGTTATAAGACTCTTGCGAATCCTTGGCACGGAATATTGAAATCCCCCCCCCCAAATTTATATATAAATCTATATAATGCTTAGCTATTATAATTATATTAGTTTATAATATCCTAATTTATTATAATTAAGGCTATATATACTTTTATAATATATTATAAATCCCGTATTATACCTGTTCTATTAGACCGCTTAAGTTAGGGCCTCTATCCCTTACTAGCTCATCCCTCCTTACTAGCTCTCGTCCGCTGTTATCACGTACTAGTAAGAGTATCTTATAATTATATTATACTATTAAGGAGGAGGCTAATAAATTTATTATAATTATAATAATTAATAATAATACTTATAAAGGTTATAATTAGCGCGGTAAGCGTAATAATAATAAGAGAAATAGAAGAGGAGGTAGTAATACTAGTAATATTAATAATAATAATTAAGTTTTAATAAATATATAATTATTAATTAAGGGATATATAATATAAATTAAGGAGTAATAGTAAAGGTATATAAAATAGGTTAAGGAGTAATAGTAAGTAAAAGATTAATAAAATATTTATAATAAGATAATTATTTCTTATAATAATAAAGATTTTAATAATAATACTACTACTTATTATTATAATATTAATATAAAACTTATAAATTATTTAAATCTTTTATTTATATTAAGAGTAGTATATCTTATTTAAGACCTATTATAAGGTATTCTTATTTAAGATTATATATTAATTAATTAGAATATAATAATATAATAAGTATATAATAATAAAAAGTAGGATTTGTTTAAAAGTAAGGAGATTAATAATTTTAATTTAAACTTAAATAATATAAAATACCCTTAAGAGTAGGTTAATTATAAGGCTTAATAAAAGTATTCTTATTAATATATTATAAAAGTTATATTAAAGAATATTAAAAATATTAAAAATACCTATTTAAGACTTAAATAATATAAAGGAATTAATAAGATTAAATAATTATAAAATACTTTTAATATATATAAGGTAGTAGATATTATTTATAATTAAATTACTCTTTATTATATAAAGGAGGAGGTAGTTATAATTATTATTAATATTAGATTTACTTATTTTAAGAACTCTTATTAATATATTAGCTTAACTAATTTATTAATAGAGGAATAAGATTAAAAGATAAAACCTATCGTAAAGTAGAAGTAAAAGAAATATATTAATAAAAAGTTAGAAGTTAAGATAATTATTATTAATATCTTTACTCTTAATTAAGTATAAGGACTAGTTAGGGACGTAGCTTAGGCGCTACGTTATAGCGCTATAGTAGTACCACGCTACCCCTTTTCCTAATATATAAATAAGGGAATCCCTTAAGAAGAGGAGGCTAGTAATTAGTCTTAATACTTATAAAATAGAGAGTTTAATATATATATACTATTTAAGCTACTTAATAGTTATATTATTATATAATACCCTTATATTTTAATTACTTTAAATCCTACTAGGGGTAGTAACCTAGCTATTAATAATTATAATTAATAAAGTATTATAACTATATTATAAAGGATATAATAAAGGACTACTTATAGCTTATATAAGTATAAAGGAATAAATCCTAAGGCTAAGTATATCTTAAGAATTAATAAATATATTAATTAATAAAGAAGTTATATAATATACCTTAATAAAGTATTTAAACTTTATCTTAACTACGCTTATAAAGCTAGAAACTTACGCGGCCTTAAAAGATAGAATTAAAGAGTTAAAAATATAAATTATAAAAAAGTAATAAATAAAATAACTATAATAATAAATAATGAATTTAAAGAATAAGGTATAAGGTAGTAATAAAGGTTCTTTAATATACTACTATTAACTCTCTTTAACTAATAACCTAGAATCAAAGAGGATATAATATAAATATATACTTAAGTTATAAGAACTTTATATCTATAATAAAAAGATGATATATAAGTATTAAAAATAATTTAATAATATTATTAACTTTATAAAGGCTAGTTTAATATATTTCTTAAATAATTAATTTAAAATCTAATATACCTTATATTTCTTAATAGTATTAGCGGACCCTAAGTCTATATAATATAAATATATAAAAAATATATTTAAAGAGGAATAAATATAAGAATATTTTAATAAGTTCTTATTAAATTAAATAGAAGATTTAAAGAACTAATATTTAATAATTAATAAATAATATATAAAAGTAAAGTAAAGGATTAATTAAAAAATTATAAACTTTATAAATTATTTATAAATTCTAAAGTAATAACTTAATTTATTTATAAATTATATACTTTATAATAACCTATTAAATAAACTATATTAAGACTTATATAATCCTATTATTATATAATTAGATATTCCTAAAATAAGAGATACTCTTATTATATTAATAACTTAAATAGAGTTATAAGTATTATACCTTACGCGTAATAAGTCTAAGGTTATTATAATTAGGAGGAGTTATTATTAGCTAAACTTACTACTATTTTAAAGAAGAGGGAGTTTTTATAAAAGAGGTAAAGAAAATAGTCTTGATATAAAATAAAAAGGTTATAATAGTTATAAATCTATTATATTATAATAATAAGGTAATTTAGATTCTAGAAAGCTAATTAATTCTAATATAAAATATTACTACTATTATAAGAAAGGTTATATTACTAAGAATTATCTTAATAATATTATAACTATTATAAGTATTATAACTAATAAATTAATAAGAAAGTTAATAGACTTAAAAAAAAACCTAAGTACTATTATTATATCTACTATAATAATATAAGGGAAGAAGTAGATAAGAAGGCTTATAATTATTATATAAGTAAAGTTTAAATACTCTTAGAAAGAATATATTATATTAATTAATTTAAGTATAAATAGGAAATAAATCTTAACTTTAATAATATATTATATAATAGGATTAATAACCTAATACTCTTAGTAAGTACTTATACTAGTAAGGTTAAGTTATATAATATTATTAAAGCGCCTTTTATATTATTATAAACCTTAATTATAACTTCTACTTAAGCTATTTACAATTAGAGGAGTAAAACCCTTAGGTAAACTAGCTTACTAAGAATTAATATTTCCCTATTAATTTAAAAAATATATTCAAAAATATTAATATTAAGGAAGATATTATAAAGTACCTTAAAAGTATTATATATATTATTATATACTTAAGGGTAGACCTTAATAAAGAATTTAAGGACTTAAAGATATACTTAAAAATATTAAAGGAGTTTAATACCTTTTAAGATATCTTCTTAATTAAGAGCGCTAGTATATTACTAAATTATATATACTATAATTACGCTATTAATATTAAGGAGGATAAAGAACCCCCCTTTAAGTCTTTATATAATTTATTAAAAAGGAAGCTCTATGTATTAAAGAAGTACTTAAAATAAATATTATAAAAAGGTTAAATCTATTATTTTATAAACCTAATAAGTATACTAATATTATTTATTCCTAAGAAGGATAGGATATTATAATTATATATTAATTATAAAATACTTAATAAGATTATAATTAAGAAATAATATTTATTACTATTAATTAATAAAATATTAATAAGATTAACTAATATAAAATACCTAATTAAGTTAAATCTTAAAGACGCCTATTATTAATTATAAATTAAGAAGGGAGATAAATAAAAGATAATATTTTATATAAGGTATAATTATTTTAAATATTTAATTATACCTTTTAAACTTACTAATACTCCCGCCTCATTTTAAATATATATTAATAAGGCGCTAATAGGCCTTTTTAATATAATATATATAATTTATCTTAATAATATCCTTATTAATTCCTAAGATAAAGACTCTTATATTAAAGTAATAAAGGTAGTACTTTAATAATTTTAAAAATTTAAACTTTATATTAATCTTAAGAAATATAAATTTATAATATTTAAAGTAAAGTTTCTTAACTTTATTATAAGTACTATAAGTATATATATAAACTTATATTATATTAAGATAATAATAAACTAGCTTAAACTTAATAATATAAAAGATATTTAAATTTTCTTAAGATTTACTAATTTTTATAAATAATTTATTAAATATTACTTCTTTATTACTACTACTCTTATAAATCATTTAAAGAAGGAGTACTTAAATATTAAGGGGGGAAAGCTTATATTAAATAATATTATTTATATAATATTTAAATAGCTTAAGTAGCTCTTTTAAGAGGTACTACTCTTAATTTATTTTAATCTTATAAAAGAGATCTATTTAAAGATAAATACCTTAATCTTAATTATTATAATTATTCTATCTTAAAAAATATTCTTTAAAGTAGATAAATTAGAGGTAAAGTAATATCTTATTACCTTCTACTCTTATAAATTAATATTTATAGAGACTAAATATAAGATATATAATTAAGAATTACTTATAACAATAAAAGTATTAATAATATAAAGATACTTCTTAGAAGGAAGCTTATATTAGGTAATAATTATTATAAATTATAATAATTTAAGGTACTTCTATATTATATTATTATTAATAAGAAGATAAATATATTAAATAATAAAGCTTATTAATTATAACTTTAAAATCTATTATTATATAAGTATGAAGAACCTAATTAACGCGCTATCTTAATAATTAAATTATAAATGAATAATAAAGGAAGATAATACTTACTTACTAATATTAAAAAATAAGTTAAAGAATATAAACTATATTCCTTTAAATAACTTTTAAATATATAATACTTATAAATTATAAGATTATAAGACTTATATTTAAGAGCAGTATAAAAGGTTAACAATAAGGCTTAAAGAACCTTATACTTTAAATAAAGAGAAGAGTAAAACGCTCTTAATAATATAATATAATATAAGTAATAACCTTAATCCTACTACTAACTAATTTAATTATAAATAACTTATATTAAAATAACTTATTATAATAATATTAATAATAAATAGTACTTAAAATAAGTATACTACCTTAATATTAGAAATTATCAAATATTTTTAAGAGGGAGATAAAGAGTTATTTAATAGAAAAGCTATACTAAGGTTAAGAACTTAATAGAGGCCTATAAGTATAATATAAGTAGTAGATAATATAAGGACTCTCTATAAAAATAAAGCTATTAAGTAGAAAATTATAAAACTCTATTATAATAACCTATATACTAGCTACTATTTATAAAAGCGTATATAAGAGCTAATAAAATAGAAGTTCTATTAAAGGTTAATAAGTTAAGATATTTATAATTATATTTAAGAATACTTAACTTATTAATTAATAAAACTATATAAATATATTATTTATAAGATCCTATTACTATTACTAATTCTAATAAAGCTATTTTAAGAAATTATAATAGACTTTATTATAAACCTCCTCTTAAGTAAATTAAGAGGTAGTATTTATAATATAATCTTAATAATAATAATAAATTATTATATTAAAATAGCTAAATACTTACTTATAATTAAAATAATAGATATTATTAGGGTAATTAATTTATTATATTATAATATCTTCTTAGCTTATAACTAGCTAAAAGGTATTATAAGTAATAAGGGAATAATATTTATAAGTATATTTTAAGTAATAATATATTATTATATAAAGGTATAATAAAAGTTAAATATTATATTCTATTTTAAAATTAATAAATAGATAGAAAGATAGAATAGTATATTAAAATAGTAGTTATAATATTACTTAAGTTAGAAGTAAGATATTTAGGTAGAACTATTATACCTAATAGAATTTATATATAATTATATAAAGTATATAAGTACTAGCCTACCCTTATATAAAGTATTTTATAAGTATTTACTTATATTAGATATTTAACTAATAAAGTTATATACTAGAGATATTTTATTAATAAGATAAAGAATAGAAGACCTTTAAGAAAATAAGAAGATATTAGAATAATACTTATATAAAGCCTAAGAGATATAAGTAAAGTATATAAATAAATATAAAAAGCTAATAATATTTAACCTTAAAAAACCTATCTTATTAAATAAAAAAAATATTAGTTTAACTTAATTAATTAAGAAACTTTTATATAGGTACTTAAAGCCGTTTAAAGTAATTAAATATATAAGTAAATAGGCCTATAAATTAAACCTCTTTAAAATACTTTAAATATACCTTATTTTTTATATCTTATTATTAGAGCCTTTTATAGGTAATAATAGTAATGTTATAAATATATTATAAGCGGAGCTTATAAGTAGTAAAGAGAATTATAAAGTAAAAGTTATATTAAATTATAAGATCTCTTATAATAAATTAAGATATTTAATAAAGTAGAAAGGTTAATTAAATAATTATAATTAATAATTATATAAGTAGGACTTAAAATATACTCTTAATATATTAAAAGCCTTTAAATAAAATTAAGAGAAGTTATAATTAGGAGAAATATTTTATTATTACTTATAATAACTATAATTACTACTATTAGAGGGGTAGTTATATATTATATTATATTATCTACTTATTATTAATATTATTACTAGCCTTATTATCCTCTTTATCCTCCTCTTTATCAATTATAATAGGCTTTAAATAATATTATATACTATTAATAAAGCTTTAAAAGGGGGAAGGAAATATCAAAGATATACTTTAAAATACTTAATATTAAGGAGGCCCTTAAGAGCGGAAGTAATCCTCTTAAAAATAGTTATATTATTAATTAAAATAATAGTAGGTATAATATTAAAGTAGTTAGAGTAGGTATAAAAGTATATATAATAAAGCTTATTAATAAAGGTATATTAAAGGTAGGTAAAGTTAATAATATTATTACCTTAATTAATAATAATATTAAAGGAGGTAAAGAGGTAAATTCAGGGATAATAAAGGAAAGGAAAGGAATAATAATATAAATTATATTTAAACCTATATAATAGGAGTAATATATAAAGCCTATAAAAAAGGGGGAGTAGATAAGACTATTAAAAAACTTAACTAAATCTAATAATAAAGAAGGAAGGTATATAAAATAGCTTATTATCTCTACGCGTAATATAAATAATATAGATAAGGTAAAATAATAGTAGGATTAAAGTAGCTTAATATTAGAGGATTAAAATTAAAGTTAAGAGAGGCCTAAAAAGAATTAAAAAATTAAAAAAGGCTATTATAAAATAATATATATATTAAATTACTCGCGATTATTATAAGGTATTATAAGTATAATATTAAGGGGTAATAATAATAATAAGGTAATAGTATTATTAAACTTAATAATATTAAACTTAATAATATAAATTTTTATAAGAAAGAAGTTATAAATTATTATTATAAAACCTTCTTATATACTTAATAGAGGCTTAATATTATAAACTTACTATTTAAGTTAAAATATTAACTTTATTATAATACCTTAATAAGAATAATATAACTTAATATATAATTATATAAAAATAATAGATAAATATTACTTATAAGACTTTAATATAAACTTCCTATTTATTATAAAACCTTAACCTTTAGATATTAAGGATTATTAATAGGAATAATACCCTTAAATATAATAATAGTAATTCTATTAACTAATAAGGGCGGAGTACTTATAAATATTATATAATAATTTTATAACTTCCTTATTATTAGGAATAATAATTAAACCTTATTAATTATAAGAGTCTATTATAATTTAAAATAATACTTAAGTTATAAGAATAAGATATAACTTATATTTATAAATTATAAGAAGTCTATAGAATACTCTTAATTATTAATAGTATTAATAATACTCTTAAGGCCTAAGAGCCTAGAGGAGGGGATAATTATAAGGACTAGTTAGGAATATAACTTAAGCGCTATATTATAATATTATAATAGTACTACGCTACCCCTTTTCCTAATATATAAATAAGGGAATCTCCTAAGAAGGAGAGGCTAGCGATTAGTCTTAGTACTTATAAAATAGAGAGTTTAGTATATATACTATCTAAGCTACTTAGTAGTCACGTTATTATATAATACCCTTATATTAAGTTACTTTAATTCTTAAGAGAGCTACTATTTAAATTAAAATTATTTAAAGTTTACCTACTTATTATTAAATATAAATAGTTTAATAAGAAGAAATAGGAGTAAATTATTATAATAAGAATAAGGTAGTTAATAACCTCCTAAAAAAGCTCTATATAAAATAGTATTATAAAAATAAGTATTATTATAATTATCTTAATAGCTTCTATTTTATTATATATATTAATAAGTATTATATCCTTATTATTAAATAATAAGAGGTATAAGTATAAGTAGTTATTAACTTAATTAATAATATCTTACTTAAATAACCTCTTAGGCTAATATATTAACACCTTATTAAGAACTAAGGTAAGATAAATATATAATATAAGTACTTATTAAAGTATAAGAAATATAAAGAGAAGAAGAGTATAATAGAATAAATTATAAAAATAATAAATAAGATTATAAAAATAAATATAATATAATAGATATTCTAATTAATATAGTAATAATAATAAGTTCCTTAATAGTAGTATTATTAATAGCTAAATTAATAATAATAATATTAACTTCTACTTCCTCTACCTTATCTACCTCCTCTTTAATATTAGCTCCCTCCTTTACCTTATTAAGATTAACTTATTACTCTACCTCTTATCCTTATATTAACTATTATATTTAATTTATTATAATTATTTAAGTAACTTATATTATTAGCCTTAATATTAAGTCTAATTAATACCTTAAAATTAAAGTAAGAATAAATTATAAAAGACTATTAATATTAGAAGAAAATAAGAATAATCTTAAACTTAATAAGAGCTATATTAGATAGGATATAAATAATTATTATAAGGTAATTATAATATATTAAGTTTTTAAGGGTTATAAGTAATATATTTATAAACCTTTATAAATATATAATAATACTAGATTTATTATACAATTTAATAATAAGGTTTAAGAAGGATTTAAAAGACTTTAAGAAGATATATTATAATAAATATAAAGCTACTAGAAATATTATAATAATAAGAGGTGAAGGAGGCTTTATTTAAGGTATATAATAAAAGTATAAGATTAAAAGAGATACTAATCCTAATTAAATAGTTAAGTTTACTTTTTAAAAGGTATATAATTAGCTTTTTAAAGGATTTTTATAATTCACTAGGTTTTATATCTTAGGTAGAAATTATTTATAGAAAATAAGAGTAGATAAAAGAGGTAAATAGTAATAATATAATAATACTATTATTATTTTAAATAATATAAAATTACTTAATAAGGATATTATTACGAAATAGCTATTACCTTATACGCCTTATAGCGCTATACTATATATAGCTTAGCTTATTAAGATATAAGGCCCTATCTTATTATATAGTAAGGTAAGCCTTTATATACTACTTTTACCTTAATACTATTTATATTACATTACTTATTTTAGGTATATTTCGCTATAAGTATTTATATATTAATTATCTACCTCTAAGTATATATAAGATATATATAATTATAATATTATTATATTTCAAGCTTACTATTATTAGGTACTTATTTTAACTTTTATTACTTAAAGAAACTTCTACTTAATATTTAAAGATAATATTAAGAATCTTTCCTTTTATAAAGTTATTCTACTATTATAATTATATATAATAGGAGCTTATTAGATAGGTTCTTCTTTAACTTTTAAAGATTATACCTTAAATTCTTATTAAAAAGCTTTATAATTTTCCTTAAATTAATACCTATTATCAATATATTTAAAATACTTTATAATAGATTAATTATATCTACTTTTCTTAATAATAAATCTTAGAAAGTTATTAAAGTCCCCTTAAAAAATATACCTTAAATATTATTAATAATATTATATTTATATCTTAAGTAAATTAAATATACGCTTAATAAGGTTATAATTTAATAAATAAAGTAAAAGAAATTTAATAATATAACCTCCTACCTTTAATATATCTCTTATTCAAGAATTAAGGTAAATACTTAAATTATTTAAGTAAATAATATTCCTTAATTAAAGATAGGAATTATAATATACTAATTATTTATTTAAAATTTATAAAAAGAAGTTATTTATATTAAAATATCCTTTATAAATATTAATATAAGGTAGATATCTATTAATTATATATACTATTAATATACTTTATATATTACCTTATCTTATATCCTTACTTTATTATAAAGGATTATTAATAGGAGTATATCTTACATCTTATTAATTAATTTATTCCTTAAATATTAATTTATTTAAAAAGTATAATTATTCTACTCTTATATTAAGTATAAAAGCTTATTATTATATATATAATTACTTATTTTAAGGCTTAATTAATTATATTATATAATAATTAAATTACTCCTCCTTTAATAAGTAATAAATTATAAATTAAAAGATAACAAGATCTTACTCCTCTTTTAAAAATAGTACTAACTTATCTTAATATACTTATAAATATTATTTTTAATACCTTAAGAGAGCTTTCTTTATTATAATATATATTTAATAATATAGCCCTACTAATTATTATATAAAATAAATATATTTATATATTTATAATTATTACTCTTATTTATAGATTATAACTTGATAATAATATATCTTATTAATAATAATAAGAGGTTTTTAATAAGATAAGAGGAGCTCTTTAATTATTAATTAATTATAAGTGAAGATTAGATAATAAGGTATTATATATAAGGGAGTATTAAGTATAAAAGTATATATAATCTTAATTATAATAAATTAATATATTATAAATTAATATATTATAAATTAATATAATTATAATAGCTAAGTATTATATAAATTTATATATAAATTTAGGGGGGGGGGGGGATTTTAATATTTTATACTAAGGATTCGCAAGAGTCTTGTAACCGATAAATGCCCGTCGTACATAGAATGACCTTCACCCCCTGCGGACAGATTTGGATATTTGGTCGGATTCAGTCTCCTCATGGAACCATTTCTACGTGAATGCAAATATATCTCTTTACTATCAATCTATGACGACTTTGAATAATTGTGATTGATGCAAAGCCACAATCACGTATATCACACATGATAACCCCTTTAGTCCCTTCCAAGTCTCCGCCATATTCCCGCAGCGGTAGCCCCTACAACTACGACAGCTCCCCCAACAATGCCCCATCTCATCCAATCTATCTCCTCTTCCTCGTTCCTTGGCGGCAACGCACCTCCGGGCCACAACGCCGCCTCCGCAATCTGCACGAACAATTCTCTGATACTTCCCCAAGTAACGCTCACATGTAGTGGTTTTGCCATACCCAGCGCACTTGTGTATTCCTCAGGCTGCACATCGTCTCTTTGCGTGCTCTTGTCCATGTCAGCTTTCAAGGCCACATATAGACTCGGCATCTCATCTAGATGCGGATGTTGACTCCTTGACTGCGCGATATAGGTGAAGGAATCAGGGTCAGAGGAGTCGTAGGTATACACAACAACGTCTGCTGCGGAAAGTTTGGCAGCGTTTTCGAGGATGGCTGGTTCGAGCTCGCCGAGTTCCTCGAGGATCAGCGTGCATTGTTTACCCCCTGGCAACTCGACGGAATTGACAGCCGTTCTCGGTTTGATAGTTGGGTGATAGGTAGACGAGAAGGGTCGCGAAAGGAAAGAATCCAACAGCGAGGATTTCCCTGAGCCTGGAGCGCCGAGCACGTAGGCTAGAAGTACGTTTCGCTCTGTCTTCGCAGCTTTCTTGCCTCGACGGGTACGTTTCCGGGGCTTAGTCAGGTGCAAGGCGGATGTTGTGGAGTGGTCGGGTGGATCGTAGCCTAGGTGGGCAAGGTAAGCGAGCGTAGTTTTGGGGGAGAAGAAGGTCGTCATGCTCCATTGAGCTAGCCAGCCTTGGAGCGTTATGTGATTGGCTTCATTACTAACGGTGGAAGATGGGAAGGAGTTGCTGTCGGCTGACCAGCTAGAAGGGAGGCCGGGGGTTGTGGCGAAGAGAGCGAGCAATTCCGACTGAGAGAGACCTCCATCGTTGTCTTTGTCAAAGAGCAAAAACAGGTCCACGAAGAAGCGGTAGCCGGCTGGGGAAAGTTCGGCGGAGGTGTTCGGCGGAATATCGAACTTGGGATGTAGGAAGGACGAGTGGAGAGAAAGGCTGTTTGAGTAGTGAAATGTGCGAAGTATGATCCAGATAGTTTCATGGCGGCCTTTCTCGGCAAACATTTTGTTCAGGATTATGAAGCCTTCGCGGGTGATGCCTTTCGGTGTTACTGATGTTGCTGAATATTTCATAATGGCTTGTTTGATGTTCTCGAGATCTTCAGCCCCGAGCGGTTTGCCAAAACATTTGGTTTGGAAGTCGTAGACTTCGTTGTCACTGAGGTAGCCGTCCTGGTCTTGGTCACAGAGATAGAACACACGCTCTAGCGCAGAAACACAGGCTGCTTTGAGATTGGATTCTTTGGAATCGAACAGAGGCGCTATAGGATCTGTCACCGCCTTCTGGCATAGGAAAAATACTTCATTGATATTGTGGTGTTCCCTTGCGCTTGTCCGAATACATGAGTCTATTTCCTTGAACTCTGCCATGACAGGTAGCATCTCATCTTCGACCACTTGCTCCGTAGTTACGTGCGCAAATATGTCTGACTTGTTAGCGCAAAGCACCACAGGCACATTAACACCCAACGATCTGAAGTGCGGCATCCAAAAGAGAGCTACCCGTTCATAGCTGTAGTGGTCCGAGTACACTAGCAATATCACATTGGCCTTCCTTATCTCTTTGTTCATGTTTGTCCGTTCTTGCGGCAGTGCCGACGTATCGACGATGGTAGTGGTGACATTTTCCGGCGTGCCCATGCTCGGAGGAAACGTGATTTGAGGTAGGACGGGCTGAATCTTGTTTGTTACAAAGACATCTTTCACGAGGCTCGTTACGAGGCTGGATTTGCCAGTGCCATCGTCACCGCATAAGCATATACGCACTATGATGAAAGTAAGCTCGGCTTTTGGGGCCAAAGGTTCTAGCAGGCTTGATGGCAGGAGAGTGGAGAGCACCTGTAGCCATGGTTTCGCATGAGCCACGATTGCAGGAGGCAAAACGAAGCTCGTCGGGGTCTAGTCGTCTATTGCATGATGGAATGTCTATAGTCCACCACCACTTCCGGCGCCAGCTAACTTGCAGGATGTTGCTTGCAAAACCACAATGTGACGCGCAAGAAGACTCGCGGATCTCGCTACCAAGCGTTCGGGCGCTATGGGAAGCCTCGTGGCTACCCGGGAGCCAAAAGTTTAACCCCACACGATGGCCTGCTTCGGTCAGCATAGCACTTCACCTGTTGTTTTTCTCCACTGTCTCCAATTGGTTGGTTTACATGTTCTTTTGGATAGAACAAATGAATAATTGATAGAACTAGACTGGAACCGCAGGATTCTCAATCAGCATATACACCATCGTTGAGAAGGACCTCATATCTCCCCCAGGGTTTATCTCTACGCTACGTTGGTTGGCATCTAATGCAGGGGCCCGCTTAGGATCCGTGCTTCAGGATGTTGTAAGTGGGGTCCCGTTCGATGTGTACAGATAGCGCTGATAATAGGTCCACAGTGTTCTACCTCCGCCGCCCCGGTATCCCATCACTACGACGACATCGAGCCCTAATGGAGGCACGAGCGGGCATACAAACGAAATGAGCAACGTCCTCACACACCCCAGCGGTCCTGAATACCAGCTCTCTGTGGGCGAAGGGACCTATGTGCTACAGGACAATCTGCACCTTGCAACGCCTCCACCACACCCTCAAGACGCGCCAGTCGTCAGCTCGAATCCACTCGCGACTACAACTGCCCCGCCTAAAGCTGGTATCAAGCTCTCAATATGCATTTCGACTCCGCGGAAATCGCATCCACAGCTATACAGAGCCAATACATCGACCAGTACCAAGTCCAACCTCGGCACATACAGTATCAAGGAGAACGAGAAAGAATCGAGAAGCTCCCATGAGACAAGCAGTGACGGCGTCCCTCAATTCCCATCGAGCGGCGCATTTGGCCGAACACCAGTCTTTGGGGAGGATAACGTACTTTTGACGCCGCTGGCTGGCAAGGAGGGTCTTAAACGAAAGAAGCCGAAAACGAACCTCGTGAAAAGCAATTCGCAGTTCATCTCGAGAGTCATACCGCACGATCAATTGAGCAAGCGGCTACAGGAACATAATCCAGAGGGTATATTTGTATTTGCAAACATAGATAGGGCATTCCAATGGCTTGATCTATCTTCTCCAACACCTGCAAAAGTGAGTAGATCGTTCGGTCTGCCAGTTCCTTGGATGTTGACTTGTTCTCTAGGCACAACCAATGATGAAGATTCTCTTCGCGAAAGCGCACATACTATGTCATGATATAAATCTGTTCACGAAAGGACCCAACCATATTGACGTGATAATGGGCGCTTCTACTGGTGACATTGTTTGGTTCGAGGCTTACTCGCAAAAGTATGTCAGGATAAACAAGAATGTATACATCCTGCCATCATCCTCCCCGCAGGACGCAGCTCTTACCTTCCTCGCAGAACGTTATCTCCTCCTCAGCCATTTCTTCTATCCGCTGGCTCCCCGGTTCCGAAAACCTCTTCCTCGCCTCCCACATGGATGGCACCTTAATCGTCTACGACAAGGAACGCGACGACGCAGCTTTCATCCCTGAACTAAACAACACCACCACGCCTAACGGCACCAAACCATACAACCTCTTCAACTTCGATCTCTCAAATTCCGCCAGCGAACTGGCGCCCCTGCACATAAACAAATCCGTAAACTCCAAGAACCAAAAAGCCAACCCAGTTGCCAGCTGGCAAATCTCCAACCACCGCATCACAGCTTTCGCCTTCTCCCCCGACTCCCGCCACCTCGCCGTCGTCTCCGAAGACGGCAGCCTCCGAATAATAAACTACCTAAAAGAACAACTCACCGACCTCTACCCCTCCTACTACGGCGCCTTCTCCTGCGTCTGCTTCTCCCCCGACGGCAAATACGCCCTTACAGGCGGCCAAGACGACCTCGTCAGCATATGGAGCCTCGCCGAACGCCGCATCGTCGCCAGATGTCCCGGCCACCACAGCTGGGTGACGGCAGTCGCATTCGACCCCTGGCGCTGCGACAACCGCAATTACCGCTTCGGCAGCGTGGGCGAAGATCGGCGCCTGCTGCTGTGGGATTTCAACGTCGGCATGCTACGCCGCCCGCGCGCGGCTTCGATACGCAACCGTGCGAGCATCTCCACGAGGACGGAAAGCCATGCTACGAATCGATTGCGAAGTACGAGCAGTTTGACGACTGAGGTGCGGGATGAGGATGAGTTGGTTGAGCATCCGGTGGAGAGTCGGACTGTGACGGCGGAGTTGCCACCGGTTATGAGTAAGGTTATTGATGAGCATCCGCTTAGTTGGGTTGGGTTTGAGGAGGAGTGTGTTATTACTGCGTGTGTGGAGGGGCATGTGAGGGTTTGGAGGAGGCCGCAGGATGGGGTTGGTGCGGAGCAGTGATGTATGGATGATGTACTGGTAGAAAATATCTCCAGGATTTGTGCCATCTTCTGCTCTTTACTTGTAAATATCATAACTCGTTTTGCATCTGCGGATTTCATGAGGCACTGTATGTGCACCAGCTGGTAGCGTAACTGGTGATTTCAGGTACTACTTCCCAATAGACATGGCCCGCAGCTCCCATCTCCTCCGTACCCGGCTGTACGACACGATTGCGATAGGTACTGGGGTAGTCTTTGGTTGGCGTTCCGTACTTGGATAATCAACCCCATCGATGAACGTTGCATGTGTAGCCATGATCAAATCCTTGGAAATTTATCCTGCGCAGTGATGTCGGCACTGAAGATAGGCTGGAAGGTCCCTGCGTACTGTGTTACCTTATTCCTCGAGCTTATGATGTGCTGGTCCGCATCTTTCTGTTCCTGCCTCGCGTGGATTCATGCTTTGACCTTCTCTCCGTAAGCGCTTCCCCAAGATGGAGATCTTTCCCGCAACAGCTGCTAGATAATTGTGACTGCGATCATGACTAAGTTGAATACTGTGCATTACTCCATGCTTAGACAGACAGGGAAATAGCCCATTCCAAAGGGTCAGCAGGCAAATACTAAAATAGCCCGAGGTTTCTGACACTATCGGAATTCGGCAGGCATCTTGAGACTAGGTCCGCAAACGTCCTCTTGGAAGGCTTCGGCCATTGTCTGAGCCCGGATTTCCAATATGCGGATCTTGGAAAGCTTCGCTTCCGTTGGTGAGGATGAGCTGGCGGCGTCGTCGATCACGTCGTGCTCAGATTGCTCGGAAACGATGGCATTCTTGGGCCCTGTCCCTCCAACTTTGGCATCAGGAGCGGTAGTATCCCTAGCTTTGGTGCCATTCTCCGCCTTTGTAGTACCACTATCGCTGCCGTTTCGCATATCCAGATCCAGAAACATCGCGGAAATCTCATCAGTCTCACCCGCAAAATTCTCCTTCTCCATCTGTGCAGCCAACAAAGTCTTCTCCTTCACATAGTAAATGGCAGAAACCATGTCGTCCACCTGTACAACCATGTGATGCAAGCCTTTACCATCCTTGCTAATGACAACCTTGAGCGTCTTGCCATTCAACCCAAAATCGGGCTCAGTGGAAGCAGCCCCAGTCTCCGTGATGGCTTTGGCGTGGCGAAGCCAGGTTGTGCCTGCGAAAGCCCCAAACTTGCGAACGGCAGTGATGTCGTTGTTCTTGTCGTGGCCAAAGATCGTGCCGTAGACGGTCATGAAGCTGTCATTATTAGGTCAATATAACGCTCCCAAAAATTGGAATGGGTGGAAGGAAGATCTTACACGAAATGCGGGGCGTGCTTGTCAGTGTTGGCGTTGATCAGCCTGCGGACCTCAGCCGCATTGAGGAAGCCGTTGGTCTTCATCTTAAACCGCTCGTGGAAGTTACGGAAATTTTCGATAACTTCGGACTGTGAGCGGCCACAATTGCTAAGATTGATACAATTACCACCCTTGTATGTACAAAGATGAGGCCCTAGAGCAGTTAAGACATGAGCTGCTAGATTGTTCGCATTAATGGGCTCGATACCTGTTCATGAGTTGTCAGCCTAATCCTGAGGATATCGATTCGAGTAGGAGTAGTAGGGGTGCTTTGTAATAGCTAAGTCCGCCTAGTTGTCTACACATACCAGTGGTCTAGCCTCGTGAGGAGGGAGCCGTGCTGGCTAGCTTTCAAATGCACGTTTCCTAATATTGGGCACGTGGTGATGGTGATGAAGAATATTGGACAAACTTACAACTTGAGGTGTGGGACTAACTGTGAGCCACTTTCAGAAAGCTGATAGGTTCGAGAGAG
>JAABUL010003252.1_pt1 | contig 24628 bp, 1 predicted proteins | sample 5559151 | NCBI WGS metagenome assembly JAABUL01 (sample SAMN10711876, study PRJNA513368) | rock metagenome | isolation source: Antarctica rocks | place: Antarctica: Victoria Land, Pudding Butte sud | reverse complement strand
TATTTGCACCTATAGGCTCTATAGAACCTATAGGTGCGATTTAATTATTTTCTTCGTAAAAAGTAGTAATGCATTACTATAATGCATTACCTTATTATAATTAAATAATTAAATATTATTAAATATATATTGACTATATATTAACTATTAATAATTATAATATAATTATTTAAATAGTCTTGGCAATTCGAGTCGGTTTTTCGGGTCGGATTTTGATTTCAACTCTAGAAATCGATCCGATCCGACTCGGTTTTCGATTTCAACTTTAGAAATCGACCCGCCAAGACTTTCGGGTTGGGTTGACCCGAATCGCCAAGATTCGGATCGATTAATCGACCCGAACTCGATTAATCGACCCGAGACGGTCAGTCTAGTTAAAAAAACAAGTATTTAATTATCTATATTATATATACTAGATATAACAGAAAATATATAATTAGTTAAAATTAATTAAATTATTAAATACAATATATATTAAATCTAATATTTAGTAAAATAATTTTAAAAACTTTTTGTTGCTAATTTGTTTTAATTTATACTCAATATATATCTAATATATATAATAAAAAACAATTTAATTTTTGTTTTTTTAGTTGTAAATATAGCAATAATTTTTGCAACAACTATATTAGTTAAGTATAATTTTAGTATAATTTTAATATAGAAAGAAAAATAATTGCACTAATTTTAATTATTAACAAAAATAAATTTATCTGAAAAAAAATTAGCTATATATAAATTTAGTATAAATATAATATAAATATAATATAAATATAATATAAATATAATATAAAATTGCAAACAATATCTTATTTATTTTTATTATAAGAATATTAGTTGAAATACAAGTATTTGTTAAGTATAAAATTAGTATAATTTTAGTAAAATAAATTAGCAAACAAGATTTGTTTTTATTTAAATTAAAAAAAGTATTGTAATCTTTCTCTAAATATATAGTAAATATAAATATAATATATATAACTTTTAAACTCTTTTATTAGAATTAATTATTGTATTTAATTTTTTACTATTACAAGCAACTTTTTTTAATTAGCTACGTATATACTAAATATAAATAGAATATAAATTTTTAAAAATTCTCGAGATTTTAAGTGTACTATTATTACAAGATTTCTTTTTTTTTATACTTTTTTAATACTAGTATATATTTAGTATAGATTAAACTTAGAATATAAGTAAATAATCTATTTAAAAATTTAATATTTGTAATAGATATATTAATCTATATATAGATTAAATATATACTAAGTATAGAACAATATAATAAAATATATAAAAACAAGTTTTTCGATTAAAGTACTAGTATAGCGCTAAGAATAAATTAATATAAACTTAGTATATTTTAAAACTAAACTAAAAATATATATTTTGCAAGTATTCTTTAGATCGAGAGACAAATATTTAAAAGAAAATAATAGACAATAATTAATTAATAATTCTAACAATTATATTAGTGCAAATCTAATATTAGTCGAGTCTATATATAATTAATATATTGTTAAAGTCTTAAATAATAAGATAAATATTTGTATATATAGTATAAAAACAGAAAAAATAAAAGATAAATTAAATATATAATAAATATAAAATAAGTTTATTTTGCAATAAAAATATATATCGAAAACAATTGCAAATTCTTAATTATAATAACTATTATATATAAATTTAATATATACTTAATATTAATTTAGCTTATATAATATACTCTATATTGTTTGTATATTAATAGATAATTATATTAACAATATATTTATATCTATACAAAATATAAGTTTAGTTTAAACAGAATTTATAAAAATTATATTTTAATTCTGTAGAATAGTTTGTATTTTATTATTTTTTAAATTTAATTTAAAATTTTAAAATACTAGATTAGTATAAACTAAATATATATTAAATATTAAAGAAATATATATTTCTTCTTAAGATAATATATATTTATAAAAATATTTTCTATATCTAAATTTAAAACTATATATATTTAACTTATATATTATATATAAATAACTAAAATATTTGTTTACTTGCTTTAGTATAATATATTTTTTAATAACAATATAGTTTAATTTTAATTTTAATTTAGTATATATTAAGTATAAATAAAATTACAGCTATATATATAGATAACTAACAATTAAAAACAATAAAAATTACTTTATATATTTAATTAGTTAATACTATTATACAATTATATTTGCTAATATTTAGTATATATAGAGTTGCAACTGAATTTATACAACTTATATATTTAAGTTAAAAAAACAATTTAAATTTTAGAATTTAATACAAATAATAATATTTAATATATACTAAATTTAAATTAAATCTATATATAGATTATCTATTACTTTTTATAATTTTAATAGTAAATACTGCTAATATTTAGTATAAACTAAGTTATAATAAAAAATATCTTTTTATTAGATCTGCTATCTATTTAATTGTATTTTATATATACTAAATATAAACTTAATATATATCTAATATAAAATTATATTATAATTAAATATTTATATTTAGTTACAAAATTAGAATTCGAATTAGAAAAAAATTCTTAAATATATAATCAATATATATTAGACAAAAGTATTGTATATATTATATTTATTATAATAGTATTTTAGAGAAAACAAATTTTGTATATTTGTTATATTAGAATTATTATAATATACTCTAAGATTAGCAAACTAAATTGCAACAATATTTATACTAAATATATACTAAAATAATAGAAGCAGTAAAATTAGAAAATATACTAGATTTATACTATAGATCTATTAATAAAATCAAAAATATATACTACAATAATATAGATATTTAGAAAAAATAAAAATAAAAAACGTAACAATTGTATTTTAATTTTAGAAACTATGCTAGAAACTTAGTATATAGTAGCAATACTAAATCTATATTTAAATTGTATTTTTTATAAATATATTAAAATTGTATATTTAAAATCGAGCTAATAGTTTTTCTTTTAATAGCTATTAATTATATTAAATATATATCTAATTTATTCTAAATTTTAGAAATTGAACAAAATTATAATTACTTAATATAATAGAATAATCAGTTTATATATTTAGTGTATACTAGATATATTTAATTTGTTTTTAATATATCTTTTTAAACTTTTAATCTTTTTGCTTAATTTAGCACAATATATATAAAATATAAACTTAATATAAACAAAATTTATTTCGATTGTAGATTTCTTATTCGAAATAAGTTCTAAGATAATTAGATTATAGATCTAGTATATATCTAATATATACAACTTGCAATAAAAGTATCTTTTTAAACTTATAATCTTTTTGTTTTATTTAGCACAATCTATATTGAGTATAGACTAAGCATAAACAGAGTTTATCCCAAATAAGAATTTTTAATCGAAATAAACTTGTTCCGGATAAGAAATCTGCATTCGGGATAAGTTATATACTCGAACTTGCGCAACTTGCAAAATATTAGCAATCTAAATTTCAATATATTATTAAATTTTTTTAAACAATTAAATTATAGCTTAATCGAAATAATAATCTGTTGTCGAAATTTTGTTAATTAAATATTATAATATAATTTTTGTTTAAATTAAAAAGAGTGCAATTTTATATATAGATACAAAAATAAAAACAATTATTTTGTAATAAAATTATATAAGTTTTCGACAATACTTTAATTTATTTACAATTTAAAATATATATATATACTTTATTTAAATTAGCGCTTTTACATTGTTAATATCTGCAATCTATTTAATAACGTTTTTATTAATTTTCTATATTCTATATTGTTGTTCTATCAAATTTTAATAAATTTTATAATAATACTTAAATATTAAAAAACAAAAAAAAATTGTATTTTTAGTTTTTATTTTCTATCTATCTCTCTATTTAATTAAATATACTATTAAAATCTATATATTTATAAAAGTATTAACTGTTACAAAAATCTTTTGATAACAATATTAAGAAAAAGAATTTATACAAATATTTGTTTTTTTAATACTTAAAAATTATATATTTTTTGCAACTATATAAAAAATTATTCTAATTATAAAATTAAAAACATTCTGTTCGAGTATATTGCTAATTTCTAAAATCTCTTATATATATCTAACAATACTTGCAACAAAAATATTCTAAATTAGATTAATATTATATTGATAGCATTAAATATAGTTAATAATTAACAACAACAAAACAATATAAGTATTCTATCTTAATTAGAAAAAACTTAGTTAAAAATTTATATTATTTTCTATTGTTATTAATTCTGAATCTATTTAAACAACAGTTCGATATAAAAGAAAATTGTATATTATAGTTGTTTAAAGCAAATCTATTACATGCAAATAAAATAACAAAAGTTCTAAATTATTTTTTATATATATTTAATCTTTTTTATTATCTTTAAGTGTTGCGTTTTTAGAAAATACAATATTGCAATTGTTATACAATTAATTGATATTCGATTCTCTAACTTAATTTTGTATAAAAACATTTATTGTTTACTTATTATTAAAATTTTCAATTTTTGCAAATTAAAATTTATTTCGAAAATAAACAAATATACTATTATTGTTGTTTTTGTTACTTTTGTTATTCTTGCTATCTTAATTATTATTGTTGCAAAATTTCAAAATAGAATTTAGACTACTTAAATATCAAAAATATACTAAAAATTAAAATATAAAAAAACAAACAATTAGTTAATTGTTAGCAACAAACTTAATAAATAAGACTCTAATTAAATTATTTTAATAGAAAATGCAGAATTTGTTACACTATTCTACTCGAAAATTAATTTTATTTTTTTTGTTATTTTTGTTGTTTCTATTATTGTTGTTATTGTACTCTAGAATAGAACTTAAATTGCTTAAATATTTCAAAATATACTAGAGAATAAAACAAGAAAAAATAAATAATTAGTTAGTTATTATTAACAAATTTAATAAATAAAATTTTAATTAAACTATCTTAATAAAAAATACAGAATTTTTTTAATAATTTTTTTTAAATTTTTTTTTTGTTATTGTTTAATAAATTTAATTATATATAAAAACAAATTTTTTTATTAATTTTTTTATCCTATTTAGCAAATATATAAAATCTTTTAAATTTATTTAAAAATACAATTTTATATATTAGAAATTTATATATTAGAAATTTAGAATTATTTATTTTAATAAACCAAACCTGTTAAAATATTTTTTTATATTTTTTTATACTATATTTACAAATTTTATTTTTTCAAAAGTATTGTTGTTGTTTTTTAAAAATACTTGTAGTATTTTTATTTTAATAAAGCAATATATTAGAAACTATATATTATTATTTTTTTAAACTACAACAACTAACTCTATTCTATTACAATACAAAAAAAATCTTATATTATTATTTTTTTAGACTTTAATTATCGATTTTATTTTATTATAAATACTGCAGTTATTGTTGAAAATTATATATTGTTTATCTTTAATATTTATAAATTATTTTTTAATTATTTTTGTATTAATAGATCTTAAGTTGCAACTAATTAATTATTACAAAACTTATTTATTAAGTTCTATTCTATTGTTTTTAAATAATTTGCAATTTTGATTTAGCAATACAATTTAGCAGAAATTATAATAGAAAAAATATTGTATAAATAGATAAACAATTGTATTATATATAATAAATATTTAACAATTACAAGTTAAAATATCAATAATATTTTCTAAATATATTGTATAATAATATTGGTTTATATATTTTAGACTTTTGTACTAATATATTTTTAAACAACAACAATAAAATAGTATAAACTATAACAGTATTAACTCTAATAAAATATATAGTTGCTTGTATTTATATAGAATAATTCGATTTCTTAAATTTTACAACAATTTAATACAGTATTTTCAATTAATAGTTTAATTATTTAGTATAAATTAAAAGTATATAGAAATATAATTTTATATTAATATATATATATTATACTAAACTTATATAGAAATTACTATTTATTTATATCTATTAATTATAGAGCACAATAAATATATATTACTGCTGTTATAATTAAGACAAAACAAACTGAAATTAAATCTCTATATACTATATAAATAAAAATATATAATTAAAAAATTTTAACAACTATTAGTTCTACTTTGTATTAATTCTATTTTTGCTATATTTTTTTTATAAATATTTTGCTCTAATATAAATTCAATAAAAAGTATTAATATTTAAAGTTTTTTACAATAATAAATAGAAATAATTTTATTTATTTTTTTGCACAATATTGTTTGTTATAAACAATTTTTATTAAATAAATTAAATCTAAATTTATTAAATTAATATCGAATTTTTTAATATTTTTTTCTAACAGCTTAATATTTTTTTGGATTATTTTTGTTATTATTGCTATTTCGACAATCTATATATTACTTAAGTTTATACTATTTTTTTAAACAAACTTGCAAATAATCTTAATTTGATAAAGCTAAGATTGTTCGAAATATAGTTTGTTTAAAATACAAATATTTTTAAAAAAAAAAGCTTTTGTAAAAATTTAACAATATAATTAATTTTAATTTTAATTTCGAGATAAAATAAACAAAATCTATATATAGAAGCAATTCCATTTAGTAGAAAAAACAATCTACAATATAATATATACAATTTTGCACAATTAAATAATAAAAAGCAATATAGTATATCTGAAAACAAACAAAACGTTATTGTTATTGCAACTAATATTAATATATTGTTTAAAAAAATAGTATATTTACTAAATCTATTATTTACAAGTTATTATTGTTAAAATCTAGACTACTAATTTGTTTTAAAAATTATTATTGTTAAAATTTAGATTACTTAGTTATTTTAAGAATTGATAAGACTATTTAGAAACTATATTAGTATTAATTATTGCTGCAATATACAAATTCTAGCTAATTTTTAAAATATATAAAATATATAAAATATTAATTATTATATTGTTAATAGTAGTTTGCAGATAATAATTTTTTAAATAAGAGAATACAATAAAAAAATAAATAGAAAATTATTAAAAAATAAATATTAACAATTTAAATTTATTTGTTTAATATTCTTATTAATTTTTATATAATAAGTAAGATAATATTCTTATTATTTATTATAAAATCTCTTGTATAAATCTCTTTATTTGCTCGAATATACAGCTATTAGAATATATAATATTGTATTGTTTATAATATATTATTGCTAAAAAAATAATTCTATATAGTTTCAAAATATTAGAAAAATTAATTTAAAAAAATATTAAATATATATTGCAAGTCTATAAAATATACAATTATATTAATTGTTAATTCTAAAACAATAAATCTAAATTGCGCAATTATTTTTGTTTTGCAAATAGAATTTATAGCAAAATTTAAATTAATAATTAATTTAGAAAATACAACACAATATCTAGTAAAAAAAATTGTAAAAATACTTTTAAAATTGTATAGTTCTAAAGTCTATCTACTATTATCTACAAAATTACTATATCAATTATATTTAAATTATGTAAACTGTAAAATATACTAATTTTAAGTCTTAAAAGTATTAATAGAAAAATTAAAACAACAAAAATATAGATAATAAATTAGTATAAAAAAGAGATATTTATTAACTATAAAAGCTAGATATAGAAATTAACTAAATTTTCAAATCTTTAAATTTTTTTTATAATTTTCTACTATCTATTACTGTATTATGTTAAGAGTCAAATATTTAAAACAATTAAATAAAAAACTTACATTTTGCAAATCTTGCAAAAAAAAAGATTTGTTAGCAAGATTATTAAAACTTGTATTTAGATATATTAGATATATTATTAAATTGCTACACAAAGAATAGATACAATCTTAAATAAAATACAGAAAATTAACAAGAAAAAAAATATATATAAAAAATATTGCAAAAAAGAAGATTTGATATTGCAATATTAAATATTCGAATTTAACAAAATTGTTAACTTTAGAAAAAATCGAAAATATATTGTTAAATAATCGAGAAAGAATTATTATTACGCAAAAAAAACTATTAAAAAAGTATAAAAAACTGTTAAAAAGATAAAAAAGATTAAAAAATTTTTAAAATTAGTTTTTCGAGATTTTTATTACTAAGTTTAAAAAAATTAAACAAAAATATTGAAAATTAATATTTGCGACAAACTCTATATTAATAAAGTATCAATTTATAAAAAAATCTATATAACAAATTAAAAATACTAAAATATTAAATTAGCGTATTTGTTAGTACTAAATTTGCGACAATTATAAAATTAACATAAAAATATATCAGTTGCAATAGAGAATTAACTAACAAAAAACGCAAAAATAGAAAATTTGTTTAAATTTATAGATTTGCTAAATATTTGTATATAATTAAAGATATTAAAATCAAAAATACTAAAATACAAAATTAATAATAAAATAATTTTCGATTGCTAATTAGTATATTGTTCGAAATAGCTATTAATTTTAAAAATTATTGTTTTACTGTTTTCGAGAATTAGAAATATATTCTTTAGTATATTTAATATATAATTGCGCAATAATCGAATTATTTTGTTGCAAACTTAAGTATTTTGTTTTTATAATTAATTTTAATCTACTATTATTATATTTAATATTTATAAACAACAATCTAGCAACATTTTGTTAATATATATAATATAGAAAATCTTTTATATAATTGAAAATTATTAACTAACGCAAGTTAACAAAAATAGATAGCAAAAAAAAAAACTAATACAACAATTATTTTTTAATAAAAGTAAATAATATTGTTTAGATTGCAGTTAAGAATCTTTATAATTAAATTATTGTTTAAAATAGCAACAAAATAAAAGTAAATTATTAAACAATTAAACTTTAATATTTAAATACTGTTATACAAGATAAAGATTTTTCAGAATATAATATTATCTATATTGTATATTATTAAATTTTAATATAGATTACTATAATTGTATTTTTGCTAAATAAACTAAATACAAATAAGAAATTTCGAATTAAAAACAGACTTATTAATATTGTTTATCTATTTGTTAAAAAATTAATAAAAATTTATTGGAAATTTCTTGCAATATTTGTCGATTTCGATATTTAAATAAACAGAGTATTTTATTTGCTTAATATTAATATAGTTTTTAAATATATTAATACTATAATTAAAGTAGCAAGATATTAAATTAATTGTAGTATTCTATCGCAAAAATATCAATATTAATAGAAAAAAGATATATAAATTATTGCGCAATAGAATATAGAACAAATATAATCTTAAATTAATTCTAATTATATATTGTAAAATAAAATATAAAATAATATAAAGTTAATCTTTTTTGTTATTAGTTTAATTGTAATAATAATTATATATATATAACTTAGACTTAAAACTTAATTAAGTTTTAAAATTATATAATTAATTAAAAATTCTATTAATTATAATAATTCTATTTTTTATCTAAAGCAATAATACTTTAGATATAAAAAGTTGATTTCTAAGTTTTTTTAGATTAAGAAGTATAACTTGTTTTTAATTAGTTTTTAAGAATTTGTAATATTTAAAAAACAAAAATTAAGAAAGCAACAATTAGCGCAAAAAATATAAATATAAATTTTAAGTCTATTGTTCAAAAATTTAATAAACTTAAAAAATATATTCTAAAATATTTTGTTAACAATTAAAGAACTATTTATTTTAATATTTAGCAAATCTGCAAATCTATTTTAATAAAAACAATATAGACAATTTTTATCTTTATTTTAATTTAAAATTTCAAAAGTTTTATTAAATATTTTTAGAAAATTTAAAATATAAACAATTATTATATTAATTTTATAACAAACTGCTATATTAATATCTATATATATATAATAATTTGTAGCAAAAACAATATTAACTAAAATATATTTTGTAGCAATTTTTAAAAAATTGTTATTTGCGTTTGTATTAGATAAATTTGTATTTTTATTAAATAAATTTAATTTATTAATTTGTATAAATTCAGTTTAACTATAATTAGAATCTCGATTTACTAAAATCTTTTTTAAAAATATAGAATAAATACTGTTGTATTTTAAAAATAATTTTTAAAAACTTTAATTTAAAAATTTGCAAAAATTCTAATTTAGAAATTTGCAAATATTTTAATCTTAAAAAAATATATAATATATTACAAATTAAATATTCAGATAATAGTAAAATACTATTCAGAATATAGCTATTAACTAATTGATATTATAATATAGAAAAGAAATTGTAAAAATCTTTAATATAAAAATTCTGTAAAAATCTTTCAATTAAGAAAAAAATATTAAAGACTACTCTATTAATAGTTAAATAATTGTATTATTTTTAGATATAATTAAGTTTAGCTTTATATTTAATAAAGATAATTTAACAGTTTAAAAGCAACTAAAATAACAAATAACAAATTAAACAAATAGATTGTTAACAATATATAATACAAGAAAAATACTAATATAATTTTATTGCAAATTAATATTGACTAATTTTTAATTAAGTTAATTTCGATTAAATATAGCTTAAAAGTCGGATTTTAAAAAGTTAGAAAATATACTAATTTCTTAATTGTCGATAGCATAATTAAAATAACAATTATATACTACTATTTTAAGATATTTAATTACTCTATTAATATTGTTTATTTTTTAAACTAACTTTAGAATCTCGATTACTATAGAGTATATATTGCTAATATATTTAAAAAAAGTATTAACAAAGTTGTACAATTAACACTTTTTAATTCTAAGAATAATTCTAGTAATTTAATTTTTGTTTTGTTTTTTGTTATATAATATTAGCTGTTTAAATACAAAAGATCTTTTAATTAGAACCTTAATTAATATTTATTCTAAAATTGATATTCTAATTAATTTATATATTTAGTTAATTATTAAATTCTATCAGAATATTTTTTAAAATAAAAGTAATATTAAGAAAATAGTTTTAAATTATTAGAATTTAATTTATAATCTGCAAAAAATCTATACTATTTTAATATTATTTAATTAAATTTCTTGCAAAATTAATAAACATATTTTCGATATAAAGTTTGCTGCTAATTACTAAAGAAACTGCAGTATCAATTACGCTACTAAAAAATATAGAAAGAATATATTTAATATTTAAGTAAAATAATTTAATAAAATATTGAAGAAACTTAATAGAAAAATAAGAAAACTTTATAAAATATAAAAGAAATTTAATTAAAAATAAAAATAAAATTGTTTGTAATTTAATTAAAAATTTGCTCGAATTTTAAAAAATATAAAATAGATTGTTTCTAAAAAAAATCTAGAAATCTTTGTAAATTTTTGTAAAAGTTATACTAATATTTAATTAGGAAATTTCGAGATTTTTTTATATTAAAATAATATTTTTTCAAAAATAAACAATAACAATACTAAGTAATTTCGAGATCTTAATATTTTAAATTGTTATTAATTTATATTTAAATAACAATAAAATCTATACAATCGAGAAAAACAATCTGCAAAATAGAATTTAATATAGCAAATTGCTGTTTTAAATAAAATTTACTAACTGAAGTTAATAATATTATATATATATTTATTAAACAGTTTCAATTAATTTTAACAATAAAAAATTTATACTATCTTAATTTCTATAGTTGTACTGTCTACAATAAAATTAATATTTTTTGCAAAAATTTATAATTGAATTTTAGAATTTTAAAAATATATTAATAGATAGAATATATTTGCGTCTATATAATAGTAAATTCTAATAAATATATCAAATAATAATTTAAATATCTGTCTATCTATATACAATTAAAAAATAATTAATTAATACAAAGTAAATAGAAATATAAATTTAGTTCTGTGCAATATAGTTATATTTATTTGTAAAAATATATATTTTAATATTATAATTTTATAAATATTAATTGTTATATAATAGAAATTTCGATTAATTTAATTGCAAATTAATTAAATATATCTAATATTTATAGTTATCTAAATATAAAGAAACAAAGTTAAACAAATAATTGTTAATTTCTATAACAAAAACAATTTAAAAAACAACAAAATAACAATAGCAAAAAAAAAGATTTCGATTAATAAAATAGCTAAATACAAAAATTACAAAATTAAAAAGTTTGCTAACAGTATTAAAGATTGTAAACAAATATATCTATTTTTCTATATATTTATAGTACTTTATTGCGTACAACAATTTGTTAAAAACAAAATTTCTCTATTTTGTTTTTCTATTGATATTGTATTTTTAAAATAATAAAATAGTATTTATAGTTATTAATTATTGCAAATCTTATTAATTTTGCTATAAAATTTAATAAAAACAATAATATATAAATTCTTTTTTAAAACAGAATTATATAGAACTAATTATAACTAAAATAATTGCAAATCTAAATATTAATATTTATATAGCAGAATAATTAATTCTAAAACTAGATAATAGTTATAGCAAAAGCAATATAAATAGAAAACTAATACTTAATAATTGAGCAAAATATATATAATTAACAATTTTAAAAAAAATTATTGTTTTTAAAATATAGCAAAAATTAAAATATAAAAATTCTTATATTATAATTTTTGTTTTTGATAATTTTTGTCTAAAAACTATAATAAATCAATTAAGTATAAATACAATTATAGTCGAAGAAAAATTTAAGATTTTGCAAAATTATATATATATAAATTTGTACTCTTTAAATATATAACGTATAATTAAATTATACAGCAAAATTAAAAAAAATCTGTTTTTTTTTTATATATATTGTATACTTCTAATAAAATTAAAAGATAGAATAGTAATTTTGCTATTAATTTTATTAAGTTTGTATTTTTGTTATATAAAATTTTTTATTCTAGCGTAATAGTTAACGCAAAGTATTTGCAAATTCTTTTAAATTTAATTCGAAATATTAAGATTGCAATAGTTAAAAATATTAACAAAAATATAATTAAAAAGATAATTGTAATATAACAAACAATTAAATCTATAAATATTAAATTGTTTTTTTAATTTTAAAAAGAAAAAATAATTCTTTAAACAAGTTAATTAGAATTTTATAAATATATTTTTATATATTTTTATAAAATTAGTATATAACTATTTACAATTAAATATTTTGCTTGCATTTATATTTAATAGAAAATTAGAAATAGAATTACAATTAGAATTTAATCTGCTATTAAAATTAGTTGTACTATTATATTTTTTGCAATTTATATTAGTTGCATTTCTAGAATTAAAAAAAGAGATAAAAACAATCTTAAAAGAATTCTATACAATAGTAATTCGAAAAATTAAATAGTAATTTACAATAATTAGATATTTTTATAAAATATATTTTTTATACAAACTAATAATATTTGTCTTAAAACAGAATAGACAATCTCAAAAATTAGAAATTTTTGTTAAATAATAATTACTAAAATATATTGTTAAATAATTAGATTAGAATAAGATTCTTAATTTAATACGCAAAAAAAATATACTAAAAGAATTGTTATAATTTGTATAAACAATTTTAATTTTTAGATTTTTTCTATTTCATTCTATATTAATTTATCTATTTAAACTAATATTCTTTTTTGTATTCTATTTAGACTGATCGTCGGATCGGGTTTCGATTCCAACTATTGGAATCAATTCGACTCAATAGTTTCAACATTAGAAATCGAATTAAAATTCGAGTCGATTTCTACTTTTTTAAAATCGATTCGATTCGATTTAACTCGATTCTCGATTTCAATATTAGAAATTAAATCGAACTGCCAAGAATCGCCAAGAATTCTAAAAATAGTATAAAATAGTTTTTTTTTAATTATTTTCTAGATAATGCACAATAGTAATGCATAATATAAGAACAATCTACTATATTTATTAATTAAATTAAATAGATTAATTATTTCTATTAAATTATTAATTAATTATTACTAAAAATAATAAAATTTACTAAAAATAGTAGTCTTAGCAATTTGAATCGATTTTTTTGAATTGAGTTTCGATTCTAACTTTAAGAATCGAATCGAATTGTCGATTTCAACATTAGAAATCGAATCGACAATTTGATTTCAACTTTTGGAATCGATTCGACCCGATTCGGGTCGAGTACCCGACCCGAACTCGATAACCCGACCCGACGCAGTTAGTCTAATTCTATTAAGAAATTTATTTGCAAATCTTTTTTCAAAATATAAGAATCTTATATAGTATATATTTATTATAAACAACAGTATTAATAATAAAAAAGAAAAGGCTATATTAATATTTTTGTTTAATAATTTAGTAAATCTTGCTACAAATTTAATTGAAAACAATACTAATATATATATAATAGCAATATAAGAAGATTGTAATATTTGCTAATATATTTAATAATAAGCTAAATAGACTTGCAATTAACAACAACAATAAAAAACAAAAAATTAATATTAGATTTAGAAAATATGCTCGATATAAGAATTCTATTATAAATAAAAAGAACAATATATATTTATATTATAAAAACAAGTTGTCTTGTATTATATTAATAATATATAATAAAAGTTACACAAATTAATATATAACTAACAACACTATTATAGTTTAAAAAATCTGTTTTTAGCTTTGCAACTTATTATAAATTTTATAAAATACTAGCAAATCTATATTAATTCTAAAATTCTTGCAATTAATTTAATTTTCTAAAAACTTATTCTTTCGAAAATTTAATAATATTTAGCGCAAAAATTTAATAAAGATCTATTTATAAAAGAGTTTGTTGCAATAGATAGTATTTTCAAAGTTTAATTATAAAAAGATTTTAATAAATACTAAACAATTTCTAATTGTCTCGATTATTAAGAATTATATTATTAAATTTGTAATCTTGTAATTAAAAAGTATTAAAAGTTTTTTTTTAAAACTAATAAATTGTATCTAAACAATATATTGTAATTGTTCTAATTTGCAAAATAGAATTAAAATTAATCTGTTTTTAACAAATTATAAATATAGATAAATATCTATATTTAAATATTAAAATTAGACTTATCGTTCGATTCTAACAGTTGGAACCGAATTGTATAAATTATGAAAAATACTAACTATATTAGGTTAAAACTTGGCCTAATTAGATATAACTTTCGGGTCGGGTTATAGATTTCGGGGAAAAACCGACCCGAACGATTAGTCTAATTAAAATTAACAAATAAATAATAATACAACTGCAGTTGTACAATTATATAAGCAAATTTTGTTATATAATAATATAGAGAATTCGATATTAAATTGCAAATAAATATAATTTTTATTACAAAAATAGTTTAGACAAAATAAAAAAATTACTGCTGAAAAATCGATTTGCAAACTTATTATATTATTTAATTATTTAATATATATTTTTACAATTATCTAGACTAAAATTAATATTATATAGAAATTTAAAAAAGTAAATAATAGTAATCAATTTTTAAATAATATTTTTAGTAGAGTAATTTACAATTGTTTCTTTAAAAAGAAAAACAACAAATAATTCTACACTTGTTAAAAAAATACAAAAGTTTTTTTTAACTTATTTAGTTTAGAATTAATTTATATTTATATTTAGCACAATTTATTACTATTTAACAAAACAAATATTCGATTTCTTTATAAAAATCTAAAGATTTATATTAAACAAAAATAATATATTTAGATTATTAATTTCAGCAGACTAATACTAATATACAGTAGAGATAATCAAATACGCAAAAAAAAAAAAAAATTATTTGTTATAAAACAACAGTTTATAAAATATCTATTTTAAGAGCAGATTAATAAATTTGCAACTAAATTTTATAAATAGTTTAATTATAAATATATACTGTTGAATACTATAGCAAACAGTCTTAATAATATTTTTATTTATTTATATTTTAATATTGAGAAATAGCGCGTTAAAATCAATATTAATCTAAATATCTTAAACAATTCTTTTAATCTATTAAATAGTAATCGAGAAACAATAATATAATTATCTATATATTTGCAATTATAAAACAATCTTAATAATTTAATAATTAGAGCATTATTAATAGAATAAAAAAAAAATTAAATTCTAATATTAGTTTAATCGAAGATTAAACGCGTTATAAATAATGTTTTCGAATTTCTCTATTAATAAAGATTAAGAGCTCGAATCTCTTTTATATATAAAAATTTATTATATTATTTTTATTTTGTATTTGTAGTTTAAAAAAGTAATAAATAGAAAAATTACTAAAATTAAAAATTAAAACAAATATTAGTAGAATTGTAATTGCAATTTCTATAAAAAAATTATAGTTTAATTATAATATATATATTTATATATTAGTTTTAATAACTTAGTAATTAGAGCACTATAATTAATTTTTTGTAATATTAATTTTAATGTTAGTTTAATCGAAGATTAAATATATTATAAATAATATTGTTAAATTATTAATTATAGAAAATCGAAAGTTCGAGATTTTTCTAAAACAATTCTTTTAATAATTTTAAAGACGTTCGACTTATTTATTAGAACAAAAACAAAAAAAGAAAACAAAATTTAGAAGAGTTAAATTGTTAACTTTAAAATTTAAAAGTATTAAAATAACTCGAAAGTTTAAAATAGACTAATCGTCGGATCGGATTTCGATTCCAACTATTGGAATCGATTCGACCCGACGCTTCCAACCCTAGAAATCGACCCGAAATCCGAGTCGATTTCTATTATTTTGAAATCGACCCGACCCGACCCGAGTCGATATTCGATTCCAATATTAGGAATCGAATCGAATTGTCAAGAAATCGAAAATTACGTTATTATGCCAAGAATTACTAATTTTAGAATTTTTTTTATTAATTAAATGCAATATTTGCACCTATAGGCTCTATAGATCTTATAGATGCAATTTATTAATAAGATGCAATTTATTAATAAAATACATTATTTGCATCTATAGGATCTATAGAATCTATAGATGCGATTTAATTATTTTCTTTTTAAAAAGTAGTAATGCATTACTATAATGCATTACCTTATTATAATTTAAATAATTAAATATTATTAAATATATATTAACTAGATATTGACTAGATATTGACTATTAATAATTATAATATAATTGTTTAAATAGTCTTGGCGATTCGAATCGGTTTTTCGGATCGGGTTTCGATTTCAACCCTAGAAATCGATCCGACCTAACCCGGTTTTCGATTTCAACTTTAGAAATCGATTCGTCAAGACTTTCGGATCGGATTAATTCGAATTGTCAAAATTCGAATCGATTAATCGACCTGACGCGGTCAGTCTAGTTTAAAACAATTTAGAAGTTCGAAAAAATATATAAATATAAATTTATATATTTTTTTAAATTATTGAATCGAAACTTATTATTATTAATTGTATATATATCTTAGAATTATAAAAAAGTAATAAATAGAAAAATTGCTAAAAATTTAAATATATTTAATTTGTTTAACTTACTATTTAGAGTTAACTTTTAATAATTAATTGTTTAGTTAATACGCTATCGAATTTAAATACAATTTACAAATAATCTAAATTAAATTGTACAAAATTTGCTCTAATTTAAAATAGATTCGAAACAAGTTAAATTATTGTAATTTAATACTTGCTTTAATTTATTTTGTTTTACGCAATAGATTTTAATTTGCAAAATAAATTTTTTTAATATAATTATTTCTATTAATAACGCAATATTATTATTAAATATTAAAAAAAATTGTAATTACTATTTTAACAATCTTATTGTTTTAACAAATTTAATAGAATACTAAATTACAAAATAATATTTATATATATTAATATTAAATACTTCTTAAGTATTTTCTATATATTTGCTATACTAATTTGTAAAGAATAGAATTTATTAGAGATTAATTTTAATACGTTTTCTCTTATATATAGTTATTGATAATCGACTAGATTTATTAAGCAAACAAATAAGACTAAATATACAAAGAAGTTATAACTTTTGTTAATATCTAATATTTTTGCTATTGTATTATTAAACTATTATATTGTTTAGCAATTTAATCTCTTGTTGTTATAAATATATATTTTCGCAAAATATATAATTTTTTTTCTAACAATAATAGCAACTTATTTATTGTTATATAAAAGAAGAAGAAAATTTAAAACACGAAAAAAAAATTATAAACAATTTTTTTTCTTGTAGATTTTCTTAATAGCTTAGTAATTAAAACAATTGTAGCAAACATTTAAAATTTATCTAAAATAAATTTTTTAATAAATTTGATTGCTTTCAACTTAATTGTTAAAATTAAAAATTAAAAAAGTAATATTTTGAACAAAATTCGAACTTGCAAGTTTTTTATAACAAAACAATATTATATATTATTTATAGTAAGTTATCAATCGAAGACTAGCAATTAATACTAAAACTAATATAAAAACTTATTTGTATCGAAAACTCTTATTATTAAACTATTAGAATTTAAATTATAAGATATAATCTAATTAATATTATATTTTTTACAATAATAGAATATCTTTAATATATGTTTTTTGCATTGTATATTCAAAGTTTAGAGAGAAAAAATTAGAAAGATTATTACAAAATCTAATAGTTTGAATTTGCTTGCGTTACTACTAGAGATTAGCAAAAGAACTTTTAGCACACTATTAAGTTCGAATATAACTTAATAAATATCTAATTTAACTTAAATAATAATTTGAATTAACTTAAATAATATTTAATTTGTTTCGAGTTAAATTTTAGAGTTCAAAACCCGACTTAATCCGACCCGTTCCGCGAAGTAACAAAATTGAGAAAAAAGAAAAAAAATTAAAAAAACATCAAATATAGAAAAACTGAAAAAATTACAAAAAATTACAAATTCTAACTCTAAAAGAGAGATCTGAATTACGTAACACAAAAATCGATAGCAAAATAAAGATCGATTACATTTTAAAGAGTTCGAAAAATCGATTATATTTAAAAAAAATTTAGAAAATCGATTAATTATATAATCTAAGAAAAAATTAACAATAACAAGAGAGAGTAGCAATATTAAAAAATCGATATTTGTTAAATTTTAATTATATTTGAACACGTTTATCTAAATCTGCAATACAAAGAAAGAACATAATATAAAAGTATCTTAACAGCAATTTATATATAGTTATATATATATTTAGAAATATTAAGTTAATTTTTATTCGAAAAATATTTAGAATAAATATCTATAAAGTGTCTAACAAAAATATTATAAAAATAATAGCAAAAATTGCAAATATATATTAATTAATTTTCGACAATAATAATATATCAATAATATATTTTCGAAATTCTTGTTTAATTAATAAAAAAAATAAAATAGTATATCGAAAGAGTCTAATTTGAAAAAGTACTTAATTTTAATTGCAAATATCTAACAAATAACTTTTAACAATAGTAATATATTAATAATATATTTTTAAAATTAATTCTAGATACAATAACAAGAGTTGTAGATATATATTAAATAATATTTAACAATAGTAATAGAAGAATATAGAAAATATATAAGCGCAAATTTTTCTATTTATAAAATTTTAATTAGAAAACATCTTAAATATTTAATAAAATTTTGCTGTATCTAAATATTCGTAATAAAAGTTAATAACAAAATTAAAACAACAATTAATTATAGAGTAATTTAGTTATTTAGATCTATTATTGTAATTTGTATAATCTATAAAGAGAATTTAATACTATAGTATTTTGCGTCTATAATTAGTAACAATTAGATTTAAATTTACGTTATTATTGTTTTTGTATATATTATATTATAATATTTCGATATCTTTAATATAGTAGTTAAGATTTTAATTGCTAATATTGTTAACAATATTAATAAACAACAAAGATTTAATTTGCTAATTTAACAAAAACTTGCTTTTAACGAAATACAAAAATTATAAATAGAATATTAAATAAATTTTTATTAATTTAAGCAATTCTAATTTGTAGATATAATTGTTAATTGTTCGAATTATTTTATAGAACTCTATATTTTTATATTTTAGAAACTTGTATAACTAAATTGTTTTAATATTTTAAATATTAAATATAATTCTATTATTAATTTTAAGTTTTGAAATTGCAATATATCTATAATCAGCAAACTCTATTTGTTTAAATTAAATTTAAACAAACTTTTAACAAAAAAAAATTGCAAAATTTCGATTTTTGTAATAATTTTATTAATATTTTTTATATTGCAACAAATTTCTAATATATTGTTGTTAAAAAAGATTTCGAATATTTTAGATCTAATTATAATAAATAATTTTTAATAATAAAGAAAAGTAATAAAATAAAGACTTGCTAATATAGTTGTTTGCAATAAATTCAACAATAACAAGATAATTATTTTAATTATTTTAATTATATTGTATATATATTCGAAGTTATTGTTTAAAAGCAATATTAATATTTTCGATTTAATTATTAATTTTCGAATAAAATGCAATTAATAGTCTAGATTTAATTCTTAATTTTTTGCAAAAGTATTGTTAGAAGTAAATAATAAATTATATATTTTTGTTAAAAACAATAATAATTAAAAATTCTTAATATGTTAGATAAAATTAATAAAAATCTAAACAATAGTTTTAATTTCTAAAAAATCTATAGATATAAATTTCTTACTTTTAAATAGTCTATTAATTATTACTAAAATATATTAAACGATTTTTTTATAGCAATATAACAACAAAAAGATAATAAAGTTGCAGAATATATTCTATTAATAACAGTCTAAAATAAATAGAGATTTTAGTAAATTATATTTGTATTTGCAATATAATTTAATATATTTGCAAATCGAACAATTTTTAATATATTTTTTGATATTTAAATACAATATAGATTAATAGTAGTAATATTATATTTTCTTAAATATTGTTGTTTAATTCGAATATTTAATATTTATTAATTTATACTAGAATTTAATTGCTTCGACTTAAAGAGTATTATTTTTGTTTCGAGAAATATATATTTTATTTTAAACAAATAGATATTTAATTTTAATTATTAAATATTTAATTATTATATAGTTCTCAAATTTTAGTTTAATTGTTTTGCAAAAAATAGCTAAAATCTTTTATTTATTAGTTTTTTTAATATAAATATATTTTTAATATCTATTAAACAAAAATTTCGAAATTAAATTCTATTTTAAGTTTTATTTTTTTGTTAAATTAATTGCAACAACAAACAAGAATTAATTAATAAAAAAAATTATAAATATAAATAATTAAAACATATATACAATAAATATATTTAACAAAAAAGCAGAATTTAAAGCTAAAAACAAAGAAACTATAAATTGAGAAATTGTAAATACAATAATAGCAAACAAAGAAACTAAGAAAAGAAATCTAATAAAATAAAGTTTATTTTGTTAAAGTAATACAAATATTGTAGATAGTAAAGTTGCAAATAATTTTATATTTTTGTTAGTTATTAGCAAAATCTAAGTAAATTTTTTGCAATTTTTTGCAATTTTTTTGTTAGCAATTAGTTTAAACTTAATAGAATCTTAAAATATACAAACTAATTTTGTTACTAAATTTTAAATAATATTTAACAATAATAGAATTAATATAACAATTTTAATTATATTCGATTTTAAGTTGTATTATTTAAGAATTGTTTATTGTTAAAACTAATTGCAAAAATAATTTTTGTTAAAAAATAAAATTTGCAATTGTCTAATTAAATTGTCCAAATTTATATCTAATATATTTGATTAATAGATAATTTTAAAATTAAATTTAGACAAAGATTTGATTTAGCAAATTTAATAATAATTGAGTTACTTAATAGTTATAAAATATTTTAGATTATAATAGTTAATAATAATTTTAATAGATTGCTCGACAAATATATCGATATATTTTAAATATTATTTTTTAAAAACGCAAACAATAATTAGTAGTTTTTTGTTATAAATCTTGTAATTGTATTTTGCAAGTAATATAATTTTAAATATATAAACTATTAAATAGAACAATTTATTCGAATCTATTTGCAAAAGTACAACAACAATTATAAAATTAAAAATATAGTTTTCGATTTAGATTTTTAGTTTAAAATTAAAACAATACAAAATAAATTAATTAATAAAAACTTTTTTAAAATTTTAAATATAAGATTCTTATAATTGTTAAATTACTATAAAAAATTAAGATTTTTGTTTTCGAGTTTATTAAGTACTAACAAAAGTTTAATTAAACTTATATTATTATAAATAAATTTTTAATAAAAATTTGCAAAATCTAGAAAAATCTATATATTACGCATATAAATAGAAGTTTTTTACTCGAGAATATATTTAATTTTCTCGAAATTTATTTAAATCTTTTTAATAGTAATAATTAAATCTAGATATTTAATTTATTTAACAAAAAAAAAATTTGTTAATATTTAGATAAAGATCTATATTATAAAGTTTAGCAAAAACTTTATTTATATAATTTTTATATTTTTTTTAATATTATTGTAGACTAAAATATTATTTATATAAATTGTACAAAAATTGTTTAAATAGAAACTAAGAATCTTATTAATAAAAAACTAAAACATAATCGAAATATTATATAATTTAAAAAATATTACAATATATTTAAAGAAACTATAACAAATAATAAAAATTATCTTGTATTTATTATTAAAATATATTCGAATTTTGTTAAAGACAATAATAATATCGAATTTGCTATAGTATTTAACTTTGTATAATTGTTGCAAAATCTCTCGAATTAATAATAAAGTATTGCAATTTTTAATTGTTAGAATATTAAAATTTTTATAGTTTACGCAAATATACAAACTTCTATTAGATTTTTTAACTATAAAAATAAAAACAATATATTGTAAAATACTATTACAAATTTAATTTTTGCTTTTTATATTATTTAGATAGACTCTAATAATTTCTTCTTTTTAACAAAATATCTTGTAGACTTCTTTAGTTAAAAAAATTGTTTTTGAAATTAAATTAATAGTATAATTAATATTTTTATTTAATAACAACTTGTTAATTTCTTTGAAATTAAAAAGTTTAATCTATTGTTTAAATTTCAAATATATTTGTTTTTTAAGTTGCTTTATACTCAGAGAATTTTTTTCAAATTTTGTATAGAATTTGTTGTAGTTATTAAGAATAATAGTTGCAATATTTATAATTATATTGTTGTTTGCAACGCAAGTTAGATATCTATTGTTTTTTTTTAAATTAATCTAGTATAACAAAGTATTTAAGCAATATTACAATTGTTTTGTAGTTTTTTTTAATAATAAGTTTCAGAAATATAAAGATACTTATTTAATAGATATTAATTTTATTAAAAGATTTTAAAAACAAATATTCTAATTGCTTGTATTAATTGTTAAAAATTTCTAACAATTGATAATTTAATAAGCAGTACTCTATATAGTAATCAAAATTAAAGTTAAGAGATTGTATACTATTTTTAATTTATATATTATGTTTCTTTATTTAGAATATATCGAGAATAATTGCAAATTGTTTTAGTTTAATTATTAAATACTATAAAATATTAATATATTTGTTAAAATTAATAGTAATTTAAGCAATATAAATAATATTAGAGACAAATTTGTTATTAACTAGATATAATTTAATAAAATTTTAAAATAATATAGTAGAAATTTTATAAAATTTGATAAATTTTCTATTAATAAAGATTCTATTAAAGATTTTAATATTAATAAATAATATTATTTTAATATAATATTTATTAAAGAATAGATAAATTTAATTTAAGTAAATTTTAATATAAAAATCTAGTTGCTAATTGTTAAGTAATTTGTTGTTAATAATATTAAAACTAAGTTTAACTTTAACAAACAAAATTCTATTATATAAGTTAAATATAATTTTAATTTTAATTTTAATTTTAATTTTTTTTATAAGTATTAGTTTTTGTTTTAAATTGTAACTCTTATCGAAAATATTTAATTTTTTAATTTGTTAGAATTATTTAAGTTGTTATTTAAATTTTTAGAGAAACTTTCTTTTCTAAATATTGTTAGCTTAAAATTGCTAATATTATAAGTTTTAAATTTAACAAAAGTTTTATTTTTAATTTTAGTTAATTTGTTTTTGCAAAAAATATCTTTATAATACAATATATATTCTAACTTAAAGTATTTTTAATAAAAATTTAGAAACTTAATTTTGTTTTTAAAAACTTAAAACTATATTTTAATATTTTGTTTTTAGTTACAAGTAAAAATATATATACTAAAACTATTATTGTTGCAAATATTTATATTAATATATTTAGAGAATTTTAAAATACTAATACAATTATTGTATTTACTAATATTATTAATAGTTTATATATAGATAGAAGTTTAAATAATTATTAAATAAAAAAAATTTTATTAAAGTTTTAGATTAATTTTACAAATTAATCTAATAAATTAATTTAAAATAATATAGTTTGTTAAAATAATATAGCAATTTTAAAATCTATAATTTAAATTTTTGTTAAATAAATATATTTT
>JAABUL010003251.1_pt1 | contig 24632 bp, 23 predicted proteins | sample 5559151 | NCBI WGS metagenome assembly JAABUL01 (sample SAMN10711876, study PRJNA513368) | rock metagenome | isolation source: Antarctica rocks | place: Antarctica: Victoria Land, Pudding Butte sud | reverse complement strand
ATAAGAATCTTCTGAGAATATTCGTCACAAGAATAGTGTTTGCAAAGGCTTGAAGACGATGCTCTGATGATGCGAGATACGTCTGTCAAATACGAATATACTCGATTAATTTTGCATACATTGTGTGACATACGAAGATGATCACGATCAAGATCATTATCAGATGAGCTCAGTAGAAGCTGATGTGTGTCAGTCTCACGTTTGCTCAACTGAGTCTATTCAGATCTTGAACTTCATTTGATGCATTTTTTTCATAAACAAGATTCAAAGACATCAGAATGAAAATTATGATTAGACTTAGAGAAACAAATATTTTCAGAAGTGTACGAAGATAGCGAAGAAAGAAAAAAGCGTCAAGATCGAACTTCTGAAGAATGATTCAATTTGATGTTCAAAATAGTTTTTCAGATACAAGATATGTTTGAGACTGACTGACATTCGTTAGTCAATGATCGTAGACTTCAACATGATGAAGACTCACTACAACTGCGTAAGTCTATTCTTTAATAAAATGAAAAGAATAATCTCAGCGTCGAATGTCGATGCTGAAACGATAAGAGACGCTATAAATGAATGCAACGACGTTCTCTGACTATCTTGAGTCACTTCAGAAGACGCATTGATTGCTGCGATGACACTGAAGTTAGAATTAGAAATCATTGATGACAGACTTCTGAAATACGTGATCAAAAAAACAATGATATATTGAATCAACGAGACTGATCAGAATTTTATAAACAGAAAGAAGCACAAATCGATCACGATCTTGCATGTTTTGAATGCTCGAAAATTCAGTTCTGATCTTCATTGTTCTCAGAATTTTTATCTAGAAAGTGAAATAAAAAAGAGCGACAGCAATACGATCGACGCAAAGATAAGAGCTGAGACAGAAATGATGCACAATCGATGCAGTAATTTGTGAGCGCTATCTGAAAAATCGAATCAGAATTCTAGATCAATTCAATACAACAAAATATGAACGATAGTGACAAGACAGTTTCATAAATGATTGTCGAGCAGAATAGAATTTCTTCATGATTGATGAAAGAATTCGTAGTGATCTAGTAGTCGAAAGAGCGATGCAAAATCGTTGCTTGAAAGCGTGAATCTTGCACAAGTCATTCTTTTCGACGTTTTTTGCGACAAGCTTGACAGAGATTGTTACAGAAGAGAAGATTAACAGTGAAAGAATCGTGAGAAGAACAGCAGAGAATGAAACGCAAAAATAGAGCTGTCTGAAGCATACGATCGCGATAGCAGAGTGAACACATTCAGAACAATACCAGCATTTTATTAATAGACATATGCATAATTTTATTGACTTTTGTTCTGTCGATCAGTAATTCTTTCACATTCTCTTTTCAAGTGACTGCGCATTGAGACGAAGTCAAGACTGAATCATGAACTTATTGTCTTCTGCTCAGCTTCTTTCGATGAAAATTCAAGCTTATTGACGATGAAGTGAACTTTCGCAGAAATCTTACAACTCTCAAAATACATGCTTTGATATCTGATCTAGAGAATTCATACATTCACAGAGACAAATTCAGAAACAGGCAAGAAAGTTATGAACTCGTCGACATAGATTCATCATTTGATGATCAGATTCAAAGAAATTCTGTCTTGCACAGTACGAAATCTATATCACGTGACTGATAATGCGCGCGCGCATTATCAATCACGTGTTTCTGTATCTCTTTTTGTGAGATCAATCTTCGTTTGATGATGACACAAATGAGTCAGATGTCAAAAGATTCATCTCTGATACACTATGCAGTCTGAGTAATTCTTAAGCTGACTCGTATATAGACATTGAGCGAGATAGTGAAGCTTCTCTTCGCATACTCGAAGTTGAATTCAAAGAGAAACTATGTCTTACTTCTTGACAGTCTGAAAAATGTGACAATGAAACTCAAAGAGCAAGCTCGACAGAAACAGCAGCGTCAAAAGAAGAAACACAAGCAGCTGCAGTTCAATCATGAGATCACTAATGTCTCACTTCAGAATTTCTCAAACAGAATCACTCGATCTCTAAAAACAAAGATTCAAAAAGAAAAAGATCTTTCTCTTTGCAGAGAATTGAGATAGATACGAGGCTTGAGATTCGCAAATATAAGAGAATGAAAAACGAATCTTCGTGAAAAAGCTACAAGAAGATCTTTCAGCTCAAGCTTGATCGTTTCATTACTGTTGTCGTTCGAAAAGAATCTCTTCGCAAACGTGTCGTCGTGAAAAGTTTTTTGAAATCAGACTCTCACGAGAAGCTTCACATGTTACATCACATTTGACATAACAACTTTGTTGTCGTTCTAGAATCTTTTAGTTTCAAGAAATTCTTCTATGTCATTCTCGAGCGTATGAACATCTCTCTTGTTCACATCATTGCTTCTTCTTTCTATCTTGACGAGCAAGAATTGACAGTCATACTCGAACAGATAGATCTGACAGACGAGATGTCACGAAGAATGTGCTAATCGCAATAAATACTTGAGAGTCTTGTCTATCTTATCTCTCAAAGAATGAAGCATGAGTCTCTCAGTTGCTTCAACATTCTTTTAAGCATCGAAGAAGACATCAAAATCAGTCGATCTCAATTTCAGTTCACAGAAGACTTTGTTAACATTACATGACAGTGAATCAAGAATGCTGTCATCAGATCGCTTTGTCAGACGAAATCAGTATTAGAGATGTAAGAGCACTCAGTAGAATCATGATGAAACTCATGCAGAAATGCATCAAAGACGACGAAGCTATTGATGTCAAGAATTTGAATCGTTGATCTTTCAACTTCGACGTCGTCGAATTTCTGTCGACGATGACGTTTGCTTCTTCGATAAACGAGCTAATGAAGATGAGTTGCAATCTAGTCACTTCAATCAGAATCTAACATTTTCAGCATCAACTGCTTCAGTGTGATTGACAAAAGAATTGACTTGAGTGAATGATGAACTGAGCTGAAGTCTTTGCATGAAGACTTTACAAGTCAGTATAGACGATTCTTTTTAGAGATTTGCAAATATCTTGACATGTCAATCTAAAATTATAAAATCTCTGTTTCTGAACTTTTTGCGTCGATTTAATGAGTTGAAATTCTTTTCGTTTCTCGAAATGAATTCTAAATATAGCGCATCATCGAAAATGATGACAATTTAGCTCTGCTCTTATGAATCATCATTTTCTGCTTCTTTTCTAATACTCTTGATGTTTTCTCTTCTCAACTTTTTTAACGTTTGTTCTCATGATCAGTTCTATTCAATCTCAGTTTCACGTATTAAAAGAGTCTTGACGTTTCGATACATTTCTTTATTTTCTTTTCAGTCTTTTTTCTTATCACTTCTTTGATTCGCTTCGATTTTTCATCTCTTCTCTGTAATACTGCTTCGACTTCGTATTCTCATGAATGTCATTCAGATATATGCTACTGTCGCGAGCGACTTCTTCTTTGTCTTCATTATTGTTAATCTTCTTTCTCGTACAGTGCAATTTCGAGAAAAAATCTCTCTTCTTACGTTCAAGCATCTTACTTACTTGTACTTTCTGAATCGTCATCGACTTTTGAGTTCGTGAAGTTGAATCAACGTTCTGATTCAGCTGATTTACATCACGATCAATGTCTTCTGTTTTAGCTTTCGAGTTTTCATGATCTTTAAAGCTGATCTTCAAGTCGAAAATCTATCGCTCATCAACATGATTTCGCTCTTTGCAGATGCTCATCTTAGTTTTCTGACTGATCTTCTCGAATTATCTTTGAATTCTTATTGACGCGTTCATCGCTCGACGAAATTGATGACGTTTGCGCTCAATCTCTTTCACGTACTCGTCGTCGTGATCAATCGAATCACTTTCTCATTGAAAGTATCAGAGCATCTGTTTGAACTGATAGTTAGTCTTTGTTGCTACTTTCATCGTCGTCTCTAACTAATCATACTCAGATCAAATCATCGCTGTGTGTTCTTCTACTACTCTTGCATTCTCTCTTACGTCAATCGTTCTACGATATCTTTCTTCGTACGCATCAAGCGTTGATCGCGCTTTCTGCCTGTTTCATCTGACGTCATCTGCTCTTCAAGTCGCTTTTTTCTTGCATGTACATCTATATCTCTGCTGCGCTGTTTCTTTTTACATCTGTTGTTCAATGCATCAGTGTACTGTGACGAAGCGAAACGTTTCGTCACGATCGCGCTCAAGCTCTCATTAGTCACGTCTATGACACTGTCAAGATTAGCATCAATCTTTCTCGATCACTGAAGATCAAAGCTGAGCAATACATCAATCTATGAATTTCTTTCGTCAGCTTCTGATTCTTCGTGCAGAGTCATTCTTTCGTGATGATCTCTTGAGCACACGAGAAGCAGAATAGACTGAATCTTTTCGTCGAATCTCATAAAGAACTGACACAAGAACTTCTGTATCGCGTCGAGATCGACGAGAACGAGAACGCGACTGATTCTCATTTGATACTATTTAGTGAATCTTATGAAATCAATGTCTCTGTGAGCGAGTATGAAAGCATTCTTCTGATAGTCGCTGAGTTCAAGATGACTGCACACTTGTCGTATCTGAAACAGCTGATTCATGATTATAAGACTCGCAAGACTAGTACTCTTTGAATTCGTGTGATTTGACAAGTACAACACATCGATAAGCATGAAGCGAGATTGAGAATTCACTGATGAGAAACTTACAATGACAGAGACTGCTCTCGCAGTAGAGTCGCTGCTTAATAATGTCTTGAAAGACGACAATCTGAATAAGATGATGTTCATTGATGCTTTCGTTTGATTCAATGACACGCAGAATAGATTCTCTTCATCTCAATCTTTTCGATCTATTTGAAAAAGAACAAAGTGTCTTTTGATCAACGTGAGACTGTTTATCGAGAATTCGCAGATTTGCAGAAGGTTTTACAAACAGAGATGAACATGAGACATTCAGAGAATATCGAGGTCGCGCAAGAGAACGCTGAGAGTGCGCAAGAATTCAACGAAAAGATGCAGAGTGAGAAGAAAAAGATGCTGATGATGAGTAAGTACAATTCGCTCTTTGCGTATCAAGACTGATCGTGATTTAGTATTCGAGATCGATAAGCAGCGAGATGATCTACGAAGTCTTGTACGTGACTATTTGAACGATCGAATAAAACTGCTGGAATTGAAATATCAGCTCTCGAAGCGATAGAATGATTGCATACTATTTATCAGAATGACAGAATTGAGTAACAAGGGCTTGAATTTTTGTTACTGCTCATGATGTAATATTTACAATAGAATCAAAGAAAATCGATCACATGTATTCGAAGATGAAATACGTATTGATTCAAAAACCATTTCTGTACGATCTTCATTAAATGTACAAGAGAAAGAAAAGTAGAAGTGTCTAATACGTTGATCTTAAGTCATGTAGTGTGTTTCTACGAGTGTCTTGATACATATGATGTCTCAAGATGTATAATGTCTTCCTACATGTGCCTTAATACATATAGTGTCTCGTGACATATGTCTCAAGACGTATAATGTCTTTCTACATGTGCCTCAATACATATAGTGTCTCGTGACATATGTCTCAAGACGTATGATGTCTTACGACACGTGTCTTCAGGCATATAGTGGCTCAAGACACACAGCGATTCAAGACATAGTGTCTCAAGACATATAGTGTCTTACGGCATGTTTGCTTCCTTCATCGGCTCACACCAGTTCTATGCTGAGTCCTAGGATAAAGCACGTGTGCATCACATCGCCGACTCAATCACGAGCCAAGTCAATGTGCCTTCTAGACTATCACATCTTGCGAAATCCGTTGAAGCGCGAAAAGAGCCGAAACTAGAGAACGGGGAGCGATAATTGAAGCGAGGAAAGCCAGAGTTGAAGTTTGGGGGGCGTCAGAACAGAAGCCGGGGGGAAGAGCTTAGTGAGAGGCACGGATAACATTCTCAGCTTCACGAAGCACAATTTCCCGCTTCTACTAAATGTTTGTTATATTTATCATCATTCTCGCTCACCAGATCTCGAAGATTACTTATTAGCAAAAGTACTGAGACGCCTACAATTTTTACCATGAATCCTATTAGTTTCACTAGCAGCGCTATCAGTGTGATCACGATAGCATTGCAGATTCTTAAAGTCAGCCAGAGCTATTACGGATTCGTCAATCGAATCGACAGGTATCTGAATTCAGAGCCTGAAAGTGTCACTGAATCGCACATTAGAACGAAACATGGAGCATTGATTCTCAATGCTATTCGCTTTCTCATGCCTGATCTGAGCTCGCAGTTGAAACATATCGACCAGTATGTTCTACATGACGATGATAACGTATTACTTAAATTCAGGAAGTCTTATATCAATGACTGCAATATGACTTCTGTTGCGATGAGTCTATTGAATTTTCTATTTCTATCTAAAATCGGCTCTAATGTTATGAAGGGAGCAATTGTGACCCAGGTCGCCATCACTGCACTGTCCTTGCCGTACCTAAGCCAGACTCATTGGGTAGCTCGAGCATGCTTTGTCATAAGCTTGATTTCTGGCACATTATCCGTTTTCTTCGCAGTGCTCCTACAGAGGATTATTGGCAGTCTATACGAAGCACTCGCTCTACGAGCTTGGTTATCAAGTCTAGACACTTATCCCAATATGAAAGATCTCAAAGAATTTCTACAACAGTCATTCGCTTCGTCGGCGTCAGATACTAGCCAGAGAGATGTTGAGGCGGCAAGAGTCTTGATGAAAGACCACTTTGCGAACTTTGACCTTCAACAACGCAAGATTGGTTTTGTGTCCGTCGTCTCGACTCTCATTCTCGAAACTTCAAGGTCGATGATCAATATCTCTCTCGGATCTTTCTTGACAGGGCTGGCAGTATATTTTGGGTTTCTGTGGACTCGCGACTTGGATGCCAATGCAGGACCTGGCGATTCACGCAATGTCTTTATCATATTCAGCGTCGCAGTACTATGCTGTATCGGCATGTACTCGGTGCCACGAGGGATCAAAAGAAAAGACGAATACGTGGCATCTGTATATTCAAGGATACGATCAACGCTTGATTTGATGAATATCGATGACCAGAGTCGAGCACGAAATGAGAGCAATGAAGTCCAAGACCACTCGCCGCCAGAAGCGGCTAGAGGATTGCCTCCTGATGGTGACGCTGAGGTAGACTCAAATAAACCCTCCGTAGAGGTGCTTGCCCCTGAAGTTCGAGGGCCTCCGCCGGCTTCTCCTCAAAATACTGTCTCGACTGCTGCTCTCCGTAGGGCAATGCAGGCCCACCGAGAACTGAGCGCTGCTGAATTGGCTTTATCGAGAGAATATGCAAACATCCTGGCTGCTGCTCAGACGGAGAGGAACACCGCTGAGGATCTCTATGACTGATCAGAAGACGAAGGAGAAGACTGATATGAGATCAATCTAGCGGTTCGCGATAGGCGAAGAGAGGTATAATGAAGGATATACTAACAGGGTCTTAACCAATGACAGAGGTGGTCTGAAGGCACGTTTTGGCATGTTTAACTTCAGAGAAATGGCAATTACTACTGTCAGTCATGTGTGCTGCACCTTCTTGTTCTTACGATCCACGACTATGTCGCCTTGACGTGCATTAGAGAGTTTGCCATCTCGAGATCAAGCTGTTCCAGGTCTGGCGGTCGACATCCTTGATTCGGGAGTTGTGCCCTGCCTCGCTTGCACGTTCAAAGCTTGAACCCCTCCTTCACTGTGTTATTGGACTAAGCGAATACTACTTGGAATGGAGAACACGGATGTCTAAGGCTTCTTCGCCTGCGATCTGAGACCATGGGATTTTGAGCCGGGACGAATGGAAATTAGAATTGAGACCTAAGCTGAAGAACATGAAGAAGCAAAAATGGTTGAAATTTTGTTATTGAAGGCTCATGTCTTTTTATGTGATATGACTTCCGCGATGATGGTTGATCGATCGATTGATTTATACGAGGTTCAAGCAATTCGTTCGGACGGCTATGTCGGAATGGCCCAACGAACCTCACTTCATCACAATCATGTGACCAGCAACGTTCTCTATCGTTCAAACCGGGCCTTCCATGCTCCCGTAACTTCAAAAACCACGAAGACCTCGACTTTCCCAGATTGCGTGACTGTGTGGTGCCTCGTTTGGGCCAAGTGCCTGCTATGTGCTCTGTAAATTGATGATGTCGTTTCAATGAGGGTTCGAGAAATGTTGGCAGGGCTGCGGTTGCAGGAATCCTATTTGCTGAGCTGCGCATGAACAGTCAGGTCCTAAGGACGATCCGAGATCGAGTCGTAGTCGCTTTCAAGGTTGTTGTCGCAACTCGCAAATCCGTCCTAGTCACGCTGTTATCTTGAGCATGATGAGTTGGCAACTGCAGGATTCGAACCTACCAGTACTCGCTATCTTCCTCGACTCAGACCGTGAGAAGATTATACAAAGCAGGTGCTCATCAGCAGTCTCTGCGATGATGATCTCTTGAATGATCTCACTACTTCTGTGTGACTCGCTAGTGCGTCTCGACTAAAACAATCGATCACAGCCATTTTCTTTCAACCCTTTTTTGCCCAAGGCCAAGGGGTCAAGATCCGTTGCAAGCCATCAAGCGCTCTTTGAGTTGAAGCTCATGTCGTCTGATCGGTGATTTCTACTGGTGGCCTTCACTTCACGAGTAGACAGAAATAGCTTTGTGGCTGTGGTCAGTTTGTAAATCTCAGAATCTGTAAAAAGTCAAAACACACCATCGGCTCATCGTTCATGTTTCAACTACTAGCCAAGCATATGCGATGTTCAAGTTACAGCTGATCTGAACAGCGCTTTTTCGATAAAGCAGTATATATCAGCGGCATAACGTGAGCCAAAACTTGAGGTAGAGAGCGGTCAAATCTAGTGCAGAGCGTCATATTCAGGAGGATTGAAATTTGCTGGGATGGTCCGCCATTATTGAATGACGTAGATATCTATTAAAATGCAGCTGGATCTCTGGAGCCCAGTCAGTCCCCTCAAGAGTCAGCAGAAAGTCCCAAAAAGCCATTCAGCAAGTCATTTACCGTACTCATGAACCATCCGGACATGATAAACATGCCAAGTCAATATCTTCAAATTTCATCTGACTTGTCTCAGCAGGACTCGCATGGTAACGAAAGCTTCACAGATGTCTACTCTTTCCCTCCTTATCCGCTGACTTCTTATTCTACGATTCCAGAGACAAAGAATTGATCACCTTTCGCGCTTGAGACATGAGATAACCTGATTCACACGACGGAACTTGAAGCCGAGCGAAGGGTAAGAACTCACTTTTACGCCCCCTCACCCTCTGATCTATGCTACTCTTCGCCGACTTCGTCTTTGAAGATTTCGTCGACAGAGCTTCAGAGGGTATTAGACTCCCTCCTGAATCAAGTTGATTGGTTGAAGGTGACAGTTAGAGTGGCTGAGCACCGAGCGCCGTCAATTTACTGCAACGCCATCGAGAAGATATTGCTGGCACATATTCATCGGCTTGTGAAAACCGAGGGCGAGGGCGAGGATGCAGCTAATTTTGGAAACGGCAATGACGACAAAGAGTATGTGTATTTGTACGAGAGCGATGATGAAGATGAGGTTAGAAGTGAAGCTTCAAGGGAGAGTGAAGACGAGGATGGAGATGGTGATGAAGACATGGAAGGAGATGATGAAGACAGCGATGATGGTATGAATGACGATGAAGACAACGTATACGACAGTATATGAAGAGTAAGCGAGGAGGGACAAAGCAATCGACGCATTTGATGCGATTGTTTGAGAATGGTAGTCTCGAGTCTGGGTTTGCGACATATAGAACTATCATTTAGCCTAGAAGATTTTCCATGCGTTGATTGAAGAAGTACGAGTCTGACGTTCGACAATGACATTGACTTCTGCATGAAACGTAATGCAGAATATGCTAGAAGTCTGATTGTTTACGAAAAGCGATCAGCTCAAAAGATGGTGGGGGAATTTCCAATAATGTTATTGATAGTGTGAACAACTTCTGAATATGGGGAAGTAGTCGCTGAGGAAGCATTCCCCACGAGCAGATTCTTCAAAAATAAGATTGTGATTCGCTTTTTGAAGGGGTAAGCGGAACTCAGTTCTTCACGTGACGTGCTCAAAGTCTCTGAATAGTAAATTGACAGGCAAAGAATACGATTCTTTCTAGACTAGTCAGCTTTAGATCGATGTATCAGAATCATACATGCAATCTCTGTTATGATGGAAGATCATGTTTCGTGGTCTCACGATCGGTAAGTATATTACCTTTCATTCTTGCAAACGGTTGCGTCTTTGCTCTTGCGATGTAAGGCATCCTGTATATTTTCCTGGCGCAGAAGATTCGAAACGGGATAAAGTGCAGACATATATTGAACTAAGCGAGACGAGTGTTTGAGTCCCATTTCTGGCATTCTTCGCTTAGTGCTCATCGGCCATGCACCACTTCCAGCCATACATCACTAAATCTTCATATTTTCGTTTCACCACCTTCAAAATTCCACCAAATTTCAACCACATGGCTGCTACTTACGCTATCATCAAAGGTCGTTTTCAGAAGGTATTGACGCCATAAACACGCGTGAAACTTCTAATCGAGCCGAAATTGCGCGCGAGTTTCATGTTTCATATGATCGACTTCGATCTAGACTACGAGGTTATCAGTTCAAAACAGCAGTACGAGAACTGCATAACATGTTAGAATGTTATCACACTAGGGTAACTGTACAGGTGTTGTGTACAGATAGACATCGCTTGGTACGTAGTCTTACGAGAGGGCACTAGGCCCAATCGAGTAGTGACATCCGCACCATATGGAATATGGATACGCATGTAGGACTCCGCCGGGTCAGGCTCCGGTATCACGCTTGGTAAAGCGTACTTTAGGGAACGCTCTGTGTGCCCTCTTAGAGAGCAGACAGAGCGTACGGAGCAGTATGCTCTGTGCAATCTGTTGCAGAGCGAACAGAGCACAGGCATGCTCTGTGGGGTTTGTCCGCAGAGCATGCAGAGCACGAAGGCTTGGAACGATTCTCCTATGTCTATATAACGAGAGTCATTCCTTTAGTAAAAGAGCTTCGTGCTCAACTCATGTAAGTAGTCAATACATATTATTGTCTCAGCTATCTTCAGACCTCAAGTCTAGTAATAGCGATTACTATTTGGTCTCTGTATATATCTTGTGTTGTTAAAGGGAAAACCATTATACTTTGAGCACCACTCTTCCATAAGATACTAGAGACGTTCATTCCTTCCAGTCATGTCTAGCCAGTCAGGACGAGCCACGCCCAGCCAGGGAGCAAGCATCTTCAGCGCAGATAAGATCAAGATCCCAACACCGAATTTGTATCACGGCGATCGGGATAAACTCGGAGCATACCTAGTACAGGTAGAGTTTTACGTCAAGCGGCACTCATCCCAGTTCAAGTTCATCGAGGACAAGGTACTCTTTGCATTCATCTACCTAAGAGGCAATGCATTTACATGGTTTCACCACTTCTGAACGGATTACCTACAGAAGAAGCCAAGGGTACGAGAAGAAGAGACCAACGCTATATTTGGCGACCTCAAAGCGTTCGAAGTACGCCTAAGGAGAGTATTTGGAGACATTGACAAGGAACGTACAGCAGAACGACAATTGTACAACCTGCGACAGAAAGCCTTCGCAGCGACTTATTCGGCCAGCTTTTAACATATATATTGCGACGAATACGGAATGAGACGATGCAGCCCTCATCAGCCAATATGAGTCACGCTAAAAGTTTATTACGGTATCGCAAGGCACCTCTACTTCATGAGTCCTTCTCAAGTAATGATGGTCGCAAAGATGGTTCCCTTTAGTATCATGAGCACTAGCTTTGGTAAGATTTTGATAATTTCTCAACTTCTTCGCATCATAAATAGGAATGCAGAAATGCTTCCTATTGGCTTTTGATCATACTCATACTCATGGTAAATGTTTTCTATGTCATAGTGAAATTTCCCAAACTTACACTAGTCGAAGCTCTTTGAAATCGTTCCATAAGAAAGTGCTGAAATCTTGTCAATGTCGAATACTGCTCACTGAGTTGAAACAATTTCTCCACTATTCACCTATTCAATATTGAATGATGTGATACAGCCTGTTTCTCTTTGACAGGCCTCGTGCTTGCCCTATCTTCAGTTGTCATTATAATAGACCTCACGTTTCAAGACGCATTATTTATCTTTCTGATCTCTATCAAGCGATCTCGCAGTAGAATTTATTATTCAATAGTATTGCTGTCACCTTTACGATAAAGACCGTAATGCTATAATACTCACTGCGACAGATATCATCGATGCAGCTTAACTTGAGACTACTGACGAAGCAAGCTAGATGAGTCGTAGCAGCACAACCCTTCCAAGGAGTGAGGAATTACATAGATGATGCTTTTCACCCGCTTCTTCCCTTCATCTCGTACAAGTTGATAAGTTAGGAAATCTTCGAGAGTGCACGGCCCACTACTAGATAGACGCGAGTATTCTGTGAGGGAAATCGCGTCCGATTCTCGATGGTCTCGACGCCGTTCCACGAGGCGGGGAAGCGAGGTACCGATTGTCGCGCTTATTGACTGTTGAACGACTGGGATGTAAAGATGTACAATGCTCTGTTCATCTGTCGAAAGAATTGCAAGGCTGACGGCGTGTCAACTTGGAGCCGATCTCTCACAAGTGTGAGCTATCTAAGTCGCCATCACGGAAATGCCAAGCGGCAAAACCTTTTTCTTCAACGCATCTCAAGTCCAGGAACGCTCGAGGACTTGGGATCTCAAGGATTGGGGCTTCATATAAGTACGCTGTTTCGCTTTACTGTCATGACAATCGAAGACGGTATGAAGCATGAGTGTCAATCAACACCGCGCTGCAGGATGTCCCATTCGCTTGTTAAATAATGTCATGCCATTTCATCGTCTTAGGTGACTGCTCTTGTATTTGGAATGCAGGTCTAATGTGCAGTCTTCATTGAATTTGGTTATGAACATTCTATATTTGAACTTGAAATAGATAACTATCTCTTCGAACTTCTCAACGGGTGGTTGAATCGAGAACTCGTTCGTATTTGTTCAATGGACGCTTCTTCTGCTAATCCAAATAGCTTTCGCTGAGTGCCGTTCATTCCTACACACTCTAGACACATCCAGATTCTCTGCCTATTCTTCAATCCCAGCGGCAATGATGGTAGAGACGCAGCTGTCTCACCATCCTCATTGCCTCTGTCTCCAGTCTCATCATTCTCAATGACTGATTTGTCGTACCAGTACGGTTTCGCTCCTGCGAGGACTTGACGACGGGTCGTGGTAAGGATTTGGAGTAGCGCTCTCCAATTGGCATTGAAGAATCCGTCGATAGTATGAAGCTCAAACATCCAGGAACTATGCAGTTGTAGTGTACGAGAGCGCCAAAACCGTGTATCTATAGAAGGCAATCGAGAAGAAAGTCTTCGACTGATAGCGTGAAGATTAAGTGCGCTCTGTAAAGGAAGATATTCTGCAATGAGCGTAAGAACCTCCCGAGGACAACATATCAGTCGACTTGTATCCTTGGATAATTCGCTCAGAGAGAATGAGAACTCATCCTGATGACTCGACTGTGGATGAGCAAGACAAGTCGCGATAAATTGCTCGATTCGCGGCTCATAAATAGGATCTGCACACAGATACTCCGTTCCCGGCTCGCAACTCCATGGACTCTCCCAGCACCGTCGCGCACCAAAGTAAAGGTGAGACCACTCTACGCTGCCAAATCAAGGATACCCCGGAGCTAGTTTTGCTTGCTGTTCACTCTGCCAAGCTGCGCTGTGAACCTTTGAGCTGTATTCTTGGCGGGCGGCGCAGGCGTCTACGAACTTTCTGATGTTTACTGGTGATTGTGATGAGCCGACACTGCTTTGATATTCCGTGTACCTTCGAAGCAGGCTCAGGCAGACGCTATGGAGAGGAAAGAACGGTTCTTTCATGGTGTCGCAATGACTCCCTTCATTACCGTCACTCGTGTCTGTTCAAGATAATGCATCTTTCTCCCAGTCTTCGCCGTACCGCCATTCCCCTTCAGATGAGATAAACGCATCAAGATTAATAGTCGTGCCAATGACTTGAAAATAACGGATCCACTACACTTTCAAATTAGAATTAAATCCCATGTAAGTCTTTGAAGACGGAAATGATCGAAATAGTTTCAACCTACAGCCGTCTGAGCAGGTGCGAGGATCCGCGAATCATAGGCCATGTCTATCTGGTATCGGCCATTCTCTCCTAACTCCGAGGGGTTTAGTAGCTCAAGATGACTGAAAGGTCCACCGCATACACAACAGAAAGGCTCGTAATCAATAGCCATGGATGAGGTCGATGATGAGAGGCAACAAGAGAGGCAGATGACTTCGTGGCAGTGTGAAAATGATAGTTGAAGCTGAAGATCTGATGTTCACCTCAAGAAGTGAAAAGTGAATAAGTATGATAGATAAGAAACTATGAGCGTGATGCAACCCCATGGTGAAACAGCTAGAATCCCGGTACAAATGGTTTCAAACTCAATAGTACGAGCACGAAGGTAAAGAGGCGAAAGTAATGTGGTACATCAATACTCTTATTTGCAGGATTATGTTGCATTGTGGTGTGGTTGCACAAGACGACGAGAAGTGACTGAAACTCGAAGGATCGGATCGGCGCTGCGCTTGTGCGGCGCTTGTGCGGCGCTAGGCTTGTGCGCCCCGAAGGCATTTCGTCGATGTATTCTCATGTCAGTCACATCTTATTATCTGCAGAGTTGTGTTGGTATTTTCTGCATTGTGATGTGGTTGCACAAGGTGACGAGGAGTGAATAAAACCTGAGAGATTCTCCCGTGAGCCACGAATGCTCACTCGACACACCATGACGCTGGACAGAAAGGACACACGGAAAATTTGGAAGAACATTTGTGCAATTCACCTAGTATGTGGGAGTCTGTCACTTATATACTCCCACCGCCTTTGGACCAAGTACAACGTACGACAATCAACTGAATCTTAGCTCGAGATGACGTCTCCAATTCATACGCGTTCGGCCCTTATTCACGCCAGGTGAATAGCATTATGGTCCCTGCTGCTGGTACCGCTTCGGGTTCAGTCCCCTCATTCACAGGTATCAGCCCTTCAAGTTCAAACGGATCCATACCTACTACTTCGGACTTGTTCGCGTCAACAAGTAACATCCCTTCAAATTCGGAAGAATCCATAATTACTTCTTCACGCTCGTCCGCCTCAGGCAGTACCAGCAATTCAAGCCCGATACTGACTGGAGGTCTCAGCAGCTTCAGTCTTGGAGGATCATCGCTTTCAAGCTCATCTACGAGCTCAAGCGGTAACAGTGCAAACAGCAAACCCCCTCCGTCGACTACTACATTCAGTACCGGCGCTGCTATCGTACCAATCACTATCAAAGCGACTGATGGATCGCAGCATTCAATCGGTATGCTTCTTCATTTGAGAGTTCAACCGTTTACTAATATGCTTTAGTCGTGACATGGTCTGCAGTCGAGACTGGCAGCACCAGTACGAAGGACAGTAAGGGCCAGCCAATCATTATTAGTCCACCATTCTACGTGTGTAATGATCCGTTTTGTATCAGCACGGGCTGTGTGCTTGCTATACTCTATTCAAGTGGTGGTGGTAACGGGGGCTTTGGTGGCCTCCCCCCGCCAAGTCCTCCGCCAGGACCGCCTCCAGGGCCTGGCAATGGCAGTCCAAGTGGTTCCGCTAGTCAGAGCCCCTCAAAGACTAACTCCGCATCCGCCAGTTCAAGTGCTTCTTCTTCTGGCTCATCTACCTCTTCCTCTAGCTCCTCTACGTCATCTGCGACATGTGGGTCGATTTCGACTGTTGCGGACCCAGGCCCAACTTCTGTGGGAGAACCAGATGATGGCAATCGCCGGCGTGTTCGTCGTGGGACACTGGTGCCCTGAGAAGCCCCGGTCGTCAGCAGGATCGGATCATGCCCATTGGTGATCAATGTCAATATCCCTTCATTTTCTGGCTACTCGGCAGCGATGAGACTAAACAACAATCCAAACGCGCAAAATGGGGCGCATGGACGAATCTACAACGCAATCGAGAAATGGTACGTTGAAAATTTAGCCACCGACGGTACTCCATTCTTAGGGGGGAAGATCGATAACGCTTTCAAACCGGTGACTGGTCCTGGAAGTACTGACCATGTTTGGGAGAAGTTCAATGTTGGAGACTTTCTGGCATCTTTATTAGGAAGCGATTTTGATTGCGACGATTTAAATGCGTTATTCTCTCTGTCATGTTCCGGAACAAATCTCTTACAACGGATCTTTGACCAACTACCATCCATGGACCCAAAAAATATGCAGATTGGCTTTGCTGCCATGAATGGAAACCTGAACGGAATGAAAGGCTGGATGTTTTCTCAAGGGTATTCAGAAAGTCGGTTCAACAACATATATAATACGAATGACAAAATCATTCAGGGACTCGAGCGACAAGCTATTATATTCAATCTGTTCAACTTCGATAGTGGGATCCAGTCAATGCATGATCAAACCAACAACCGAATTTATCAAGCTTTCTTGGAACTCGATAAGTACATATCGACGAACAAGATCCAGCGCGCAAATAGGAGAGGAGATCTTATAAAGCAGTTTGGCCCGGCATTCAAAGCTTGGTATGGGCAGCTTCTATTGAATACCGGCTCCGCAGCCTATGGGTGAGCCTCCAGTCAAGTCGCCAGATTGAATCTGGACCCATCGTTACCCGACTGTCTCAAAAATGCGATCGGTGCGTTCCAGTATAGTCCTTTATACGGAACAACCAAGTTCCAAATTGATCAAAGTCATCTGTCGTGGGTCGCGACCCCACTTGCGTTGGACAAAAGAGATCTTTCCGGACGTGATGGAGCATGCACAGCGAGCACGATAACGTCGACGGCCACCTCTCAAACGTTGGGGAGCTCGTCTATATCATCGTCAATTTCAAGTTCACCCTCATCTTCGAGCCCATCGTCCTCAGAGGCGTCCTCATCCACCGCTGCAAGCTCGTCTATAGAATCATCTGTCACCAGTTCCAATACCCCATCACCCTCTATTTCAGCCTTCAGCGCTTCCGCTACCTGCATCGGCAACCAAGTGCAAGGTACATGCTTAGCCGATAGTCTTCCCTCTGCGGCACCTTATAGTGAATATCAAGGCCCTTCGTGCGACAAAGCCGCTGGGCCTGGTAGTCCTAATCCACGTATCAACATCAAGCAAGCAGAGGACGGCGCTTCGAAGTATTGCGCGGCTCTCGCACAAGGGGGCGTCGTCTTATCTGCCGACCATACCTTCCCGAAACCGTTCGTTGTGCCCGGCGTCGCGGAGAACAACCACGATCTTGCGCTCCAGGTTCTCTTCGACGTTTCTGCCTGCCCAACGGACAAATCGAGCTCGACGGTCGATTTCTCGAAGTTGAGCATTCAACTGTGCCAAGCCGATCTGTTTAGCGCCCTGTCCGAAGTCTGCGCGCAAGATAGTACGTGGAAGGACTACAATCCGCAATACACGCTCGAAGGTGGTCTGTTTGGCGCAGATTGCGCCCTCTGGTCCATGAGGGCGCAGCCGAAGTGATGATGAGTTTAATTTTTTCCATCTTAAGGACTTTCTTTCAACGCATGCGAGCAGAAGGTTTTATTTTGGGAACTGCTACACACAAAATGCCTTCGGTTTTCGCACGATAGGTTAAACCTAATAGAGTTAGGTCTTTCGGTAAATCTGTAGTTCAACACAGAGTTATTAATGTTTCATACACTCAGTTATAATACGGTATTATGTTACGAAGCGTGTCAGAAAATTTCCTAACGAGAAGTTCTAAAGGTTACGGATACATGCTATTCAACCTCTTGCCTTAACATCTTACTCGTTTTCTTCTTTGTATGCAATACCTCTTTAAAACAGGTTTTGTGAAAGGATTTGGAAGGATTTGGAAGGAATTCAAACCCTCGAAGTTGATTTGCTCGATGGCTTACGACGGTGCGGCGGGCGCTCATTCTCAGACGTTTCTCAAACGCGAAACCCAACTCAACCAACCACAAAGCACCGTGAAGCGCCTGCACTGCCCGCGCTGCTTTGTACAGCCTGCGTTACAATAAGGCTTCTCTCAAACTCGACTTGACCTTGTTCCCTGTATAAAGATGTCTCGATTGCCGTACCTTCTAAGATTCCTACTTTCTCAGCTGTTCTTTCACAAGCATCGACTATCAGGTAAACTTCAAGCCTCAAGTCGACCAATCTACAGCGACACAACAACATGAATGTATCGCCAAACACTCGATGAATGAGCTTGCTTCGCTGAGCTCTGATCAGCCTGGGTCTTATCTTCGATCTTTCCTTCATTGATTTGATTCTCTTCGTCGTTTGAGCTGGTAAACTCTTGAATTCGAACACAAAAGACGAGCAAACTAAGTCTGCTACATCGTAAGTATTTCTCATCTCAACAGTATCATGATGCAAGCGCAAAATACAGCTCGACTCACTTCGCAGCAGAATCTTAGTCTTCTACTCAGCAACAATGTTCGTGCTCATCATCATATGAGCTGTCTTGAACGTCGCACTAACTCGTCTTCTATCACAATTGTCAATTCTTTCACTGATTATCTTCGTCGTGATTTTCTGCGACTGAATGATTCAGTTTAACGTCTGAATGTATTGCGAGATTATCGTTTCGAACATCGAAGAGCAAAGTTCATTCTGATGTTTCAACTCGTCGATTTGAAATGATCATCGTGCTCGTTACGACATTGGTATGAGAAAGAACTGATTGAGTCTTATTATTATGATGACATTACTGACATACATCACTCTTGCGATCATGACAATTGCGAGAGAAAGAAAAGCTTCGAAGCAGAGCTTCGGAATGCAGAAACTATCGAATGATACGCAGACATTGACTGAGTCATAGGCGCAAACACGAGAGTGTGACGAAGCCTTGAGTGCTTCTGAAATGACTCATGTCTTCTTTGTTAACGGGTTCTTGATCGAGATAATTAGCAGGTTCAGATTACTGCGTCGATGTGTGAGTAAAATAGTACAGAAGCTTTGCATATTAGCATTTGATCATAGTGAAGCAATTTTCGTAAAGTTACAAGATGATGTGTAATTATAAGAATGCGAATTCTACAAGCGAAGTTGTGAACGTCATTGAATGAAAACAATGCGAAGAATCGTGACTACTAGTAAACTGCACTTCTGTTAAACAGTGTTACTTGATCAGCACACTATATCGTAAGAGTGAAGAAAGAAATTACAAGACTTCAATACTGAAGATGATCAAAAGACTAAAAGATTTCGCGACTAGCATTGTAAATTTCAGAGCAACGACATGAGCATAAGCACAATACAAATGTCGATGAGTAGGTTTATAATTTCAGCTGAAAGAAATGCTTGTGTCGTGTCTGCATATCTGCAGTCTATGAATTTGTCTCAGTCTTATGTAAAAGATTGACAAAGAAGAAAAGTCTTGAGCGAGACAATCATGCAGTAGTATAGTATTAGCACGATCAAAGCTCAACAGAAGGAACGAAAGATTCGCGAGAGAAATATTCGAATGTACAAGTGAAGAATCGATATCTTCACAGCTCTAACGTTTTACTGAAAGCGCATGAGAAAGAAGATTCTGTGACTTCAAGAACGACAACATGACAACTTCATTGATAGTCGACAAAGAAAAGAGAGGTAATTGATGTAGGCTTTCGTCGACAAGTTATGATTGGGAAATAAGTATGTCAACTAAATCGAGTATGAAAGATACGTCGTTCAGCTCGACCTTGAATTTGCATTCTTCTAGTTCAGAAGAACGAAAGCTCGCAGCTCTTCACGTGTGTGAATCTATCATCGTAAAGATTCTTTGCTCGAATTGCAGCTGAGCAGCTAAGTTCTGTAAGTTCCTCTTATCCGAAGAAGTCATCAAGCGCTCACTCACATTTATGCATGTGATCGAGATTTCGCAGAATGATCTTTCAATCATTCATCGTTTGTCGTACAACATTGAAGCTGTCACTCAGATATCGTGAATATGAGAATTCTTGAGTAACGCATGCAGAATTAAGCTTCACTGACTCTATCATGTCAGTTTGTATCAAGAACGATTGATATCATAAACACGATCTATGAAAATCATCGTCTCTCGATGTGTCGACAACATAATCTGCTAAATTCAATCGAGTCGAGCGATGATTAGTCGATCTGTTCGAATGCGAAGCTGTCGTAGCAGCATTTCTTCTCGTGTTTCGTGAAAAGCGAGAATGAAGATGTACTCGTACCTGTGCCGTCAGGAAATTCGAGAGTACTTTAGTTATGTTCTCAATTCAGTTCTGTTCAACGATTTGCAACATTCATATCGACGACATGAAAATTAAGTTGCAAGAAATTGTGACTCTTTGAGTATCTTTCGAGCTGTCATGATCTGCTTAACTTTTCTCTACTGTATCTATGTTAGAATCAATTAAGGCTGCAATGTACCCTTAGTTTCTCTTCTGACGCAGTAGACGCGCTCAGCTTGATCTGTCAATAAGATCAGACTTGCGATAGTGAAATCAAGTTTATAGATGTTTCACATTGTCAAAAAGAACTCAAACAATTTGCATGTAAGACTTGCGCACGTAAGATTTCTGTCTGTCTCTCAGAATCTAAGATGCAGAGAAAATATCACAGCTACTCTTTCAACGACAGAAACGTCGCAAGTGATGCTGAGTTGCATTCTAGTACATGTGAATGCAGTGTCGATTACTGATCACTTCATTCTTCGTGAACACTATACTGATACAGATCTCATCATTTCTTTCTTTAAGATTCTTGTCTCACTCAAAGCAGACTGTGTGCATTACATTACTCGTGATAACACGCTTCTTGAACTGCATCACTACATAGTACTCTGAGAATCGCTTACTTGCTTACTTTGTCATCAAGCTTTCTGATTTCGAATGTGTTGTTCAAGAATCTAATACATGTCGTCTTTCATTCAAGATTGCTTAAATGTATCTAGAAATATGATGTCATCAGATACTTGATGTCGAGCTTTGCATTTCGTTCATCTTCAAATCTGCTGTTGTAATTCATCAGAATTGCACATTTCAGACTGCTTACTCAGCTTGACAGTGATCGACAAAGATAGCTAAGAATGCAGATGAACATGATAATGACATTGTGAGCAGCAGCACTGCGGCTTGATTGTTGCAGCTCGTCTCTTCGAGAATTCGAAAGTGAACGTTCATGTTCTTGAAGCTGATGATAATCACAACAGTGATTTTAAAGTTTTCATATCAGCGAGATCGTCGACTCTACTGAGTTTCGAGTGCGACTGAAGCTTTGATCATCACGAAGATTCATAAGGCACTGAAGATTACAACAGTCATGAAATCATTCATTCTGTCACTAGAGCGCGAAGCTACTTGACTGTAGCTTACTATCAGTTCGTCAGTCAACGCTCAAATCTGCATCTGATGATGAGTGAAAATGTTCACGAGATGATTCTTGAAAAGACAGATGCATTCAACGTCGTCGTCGCATGAAATTTACTTGTGAGAAGAAGAAAGTCGTCATTCGAGCTCGTAAGAAAGTCATCGTGACTGTCGATGCTTTTCAGTCATCAAAGCTGCTGAAGCTTCTCTGCATCGACTCTGCTGATTTGTTAGAATCTCTTAGCATCAATATCATTGTTGATAATTCTGAGGTCGAAGAAAATTTACAAGATCATCTCATGACTGAGTTCAGCTTTGAGATAAGAGGCGAAGTCAAAAAAAATCGATGATCTAGATTGAAACGATTCTTCAATTATGCAGGCAGCTATGAGAGTGTACATGATTAATACATTAGAATTCTTCGTCAATTTCGAAGTCAGTTCGATAGCTTTCATTTCTTTCGTAAATGTTGTTAATGCAGATGATGAAGTCAAGTCAAAACTGTCTCTTGAGAAGAGTCATGCAAATGTCAATGATTCGACGATGAACAATTTCATTCGTTCAGTCAACAAAATCAGCGACGAAGATTCGATCATGCTTCATACATACTTAGTACAGACAATTTCGAGACTAATGATGAAGTCAATTTCAAGAATAGAATCAAAGCTATTATGCATGATAATTTTATCATCATGAAAGTCTGACTTCTGCAGCTCATGTTCAAGAGCGTCGTGCATCTTACTTGAGTCAATCTCAAGTAAAATTCGTCTGTCGATTCTCAGTATCTTAGTAAGAAACTCGATGTCAAGATATTTGCTCGACATCTTTGATGTCTGCAGACATTTGTCAAAACACAGTCATTGACATTCTTGTTGAAGTCTGATGAAAAACATAGTTTCTCAGACACAGATCTGAAGAATCTTGACGCAATTAAGAAGTTTGTTCGAATCACTTCTATGTCGAATTGACATCTCGTGAGCATGTGTGTCATGCTATCGAAAGAGAAAGAAGATGTGATGAGCGAGAGATTGATTGTGCATGACAAGAAGAATCTACGAGTTGTGATTGACAGAATCTTTTCAATCATCACAAGAGAAAACTCAATAAACAGCGTGTACGCAGTGACAGAAAAGATGAACAACTGAACGATGAAAGCTTTGTATATCAAGAACAGATGACGTGTGTCAACAGTAATCTTGAAGAATCTGTGAAGAGATTGTAGATAGATTCGCAAAGCTTTTGAGCTAGTAGAGATCTTCAATCTTTCAAATGCGACTCTCATTGCTTGAAGCTATGACATGAATATTTGCATGTATTGATCTAATTTCTTCGATTTAGAGTCTCTAGAGTGAGGGGAAATTTCAAACGCTTACGTGATGTGACTGAAGAATTATTCTACAGTATTATTTCTATCATCATAACATTTACACAGATCAAGTCAATGAGTTGCATGATAGCTCGCTCAGATAATCTTGCTGTTGCAGCAGAACTTTCGTGAAAGCTATTCATAATATGACTCATCGACGTCGAATGATTCAGTGCTCACGTCTGTTCATCTTTTTCAGCAGTATCATTTATGTCAAAAGTATCACTTATGATCTCAGTTGCCTTGCCGTAAAGTGTATTGAGAAGATGAAATTCGCAGAGATTGTATGCTTTGTAGAGCGCAATAGAAACATCGAAGTGATTTGTATGTGAGAAAGCAGAAAGTGTGATAATATTAGAAGTGAAGTCAGAAGAATTCATGAACTCTATGATTACACTTCTGATCAGCATCTATGTTGCGAATCAAAGGTTTTTGACAAATATATTGATGTAATGATGTCATTTCGATTTCAACAGTTGATCTGCAGAGTCGTTGTTTGATTTGCTGATAAGAATGTTCATGATGCTCTGATCACGTCTTTGTACGACATGAGCTGTACAGACTCAAAGACGATGTTCGAATAGATGAAGTTTCAGAGAAGAGACTGACTCATAGTGCTGTTTGCAATCGTAGAGTTGACTGTAGATGCTGATGTGATCATAATGAATTGAGAGCAGATCAGATGCAGTTGACAAAGCGCATGTAGCAGCAAAGCAATCACTGAAAAAGAACATGATGAAAACATGTTTTGAAATTTTGTAGTGATTTTCACCGTAGAACTTTGAGAGAAAGCAATCGAAAATAATCTGACTGAACTCACGAAAGGTTGAGAGTATATACAATTTTCGAATCATGAACGCTCATGAACTCTCATGGCAGAATCGAAGGCGCAGCATTGCTGCCGTGTCAGCAATCTACACACAATGCTTCTTAGAGCTGTATGCATTCAAGTGACTATGAGTCAACATGATTAATCATCTGAATCAAAAGAGTCGCAGCATTGTTTGTTAAAGAATGCGCGCAGAATCGAGATGAACTGTACATAGAGTTTCATGCTGACGACTGAAGAGCTAATCTCATTGATTGACGTCAAATCATGAAGTGACTAGTCATCATTTCAAGACGTTCTTTTACACAATCAGCGTTGAAAGTCAGTCATAAAGCAGACTCTACGCTCAGCTTCAGATTCTTTAACAATACTACTACGAAAGATAACACTGCTATAGTTCTAGCGTACATGAACAGCAGCAAGAACTGACTTGTAGCTCAACGTAAAAGTCTTGAGAGTTGAAAACAACAGTCAACAATATCTTCAACACTAGACAGTTCAAGATATTGTAATGTGAATCGCAGTATTACATTTCTTCAGCACTCGATTTTCTCAATCTCAATACTTGAACTTAAAACATGCTGATTGTGATCTTGTTAAGGTTACGTTCGTACGATTTCTGCTGCCATGATCTCTGTTCTGTCAGGTCGAGCACTACTCGAAATCTTTCTCGATGTGACAAGATGTGCTTTTCGCTGATCAAACGCTGAGTGACACGACTTTTGACTGAATGAATCTTAACAGAATACTAAAAGTCTTCGTCGTGTCATCTTCTCTAGCCTAATCTTCTTACGTAGTAGTCTGTACTATTGCGTAAATCTGAGATCATCAGAACAGATTTTCAATACTTTCGAAACAGCTCAAAGCATCTCTGATGTTGAAGTTTCTTCGAGACAGCACTCTTTTTATATTTCTTTGAAGAATTTGAGCAGTGATCATTCAGCTTGTATCGTACATCAACGTCAACTCTGTTGAGAGTCTGAAATGTCTAAG
>JAABUL010003250.1_pt1 | contig 24633 bp, 39 predicted proteins | sample 5559151 | NCBI WGS metagenome assembly JAABUL01 (sample SAMN10711876, study PRJNA513368) | rock metagenome | isolation source: Antarctica rocks | place: Antarctica: Victoria Land, Pudding Butte sud | reverse complement strand
TTGCTGCTATTCGGCGTACGCCTGCCCCCCAGGTTGAACGGTGCCAGTAAACCCCCCTTTCTGCTGCTGTTGCAGGCGTGCTGCCGGAAGTTGAGCGCTTGGCGGCTGCCGTTGCGCTCAATGGCGTTGCCCGCTGCAGCATCGGCGCACGTCTGCCCGCCGACGTTGGCGGCGCAAAACTGGAGGCCGCACTGACAGTGCGGCTGCTGGATGTGGCGCCGCCGGGTCCATCCCCGCAGCAAGGTGGGCGGCGGTTTTGCCTGTCTGCAAACACTCAATGAGAGCGGCATCTTTTCCCGGCCGTCATCTTGAGATGGCATTGCATTATGAGCCTTTCCAGTGCGGCGGCATCAGCACAGCGGCTAGATGTTGCACCGCAGCTCCCTAGACAGGTTTTATCTCCAGTTGCCATGCCAATGTTGCCCTGAGATGCTAATCACAACACTTGTGTTTGCCGCGTTAACGAGACTGAAAGTCTTCAAAGTTGCCTTGGGGGCGGTGGGGCTCTGCTTGCCACCGGCATCAGCGCAGCGATGCGCGCTCTGGTCTTGGGCGGCGCCAAAACCCTGGTGGACCTGAAAGGGCTACTGATACCCTTCAAGTCCTTGTGCTGCAGTTGGGCTGTTTTCGCCGCCGGCAGCAGCGCAGCGCTACGCGCTCGTCGCTGCGCTGCTCATCTCCGGCGGCGTCAAAACCCTGGTGGACTGCGGCTGCGGCGACGGCAAGCTGCTGCAGCACCTGGCGTCCGACAACGCTTCCGCCGCCGCGACGCTGGAGCACATTACGGGGCTGGACGTCTCGGCGACGGCGCTCGTGCGCGGCCGCAGGATCCTCGAGGTGCGACAAAGGAAGCTCAGACAAGATTGAAACACAAATCATATGACAAAGGCGAATTGCAACGCCGCGGCCGCCGCGGCGCTGCCGCAACATCACCGGCGTTCCTTTCGGCGACGGCGCTCGTGTGTGGCCGTAGGATCCTCGAGGTAAGATGAGACTGCATTGACATGATATAAGCAATACATCCACAATCGAAAACCTGAAGCAGCGCTGGAGGGCATCACCGGCGTGGACGTCGCGGCGACGGCGCTTGTTCGCGGTGGCAGGACGCTCGAGGTAAATGAACATCCACAACAGAAAACACCCAGCTCACAAGCGCTCCTTTACCAGGCTGCAGAAGTGGGCGCCGGCTTGGGTGTCCAAAGACATCATTTCTCTCCGCGAAACACCGATTCAACGATCCTTTAGACTCGCAGACGGACCAGCGGCTGGCGCAGGCGACGGGGGCGCTGCGACCGCGCATCGAGCTGGTGCTTGACGACATGTGCAAGACGCAGCCTGGTGCGCACGCTACTTGCTGTTACTGCCTGCATTTCTCTGCTGTGCGACTGCTAGGCTAAATAGGCTAAACAGGCTAACTAGGCTCCATGCAACCATGCTTGCCCCAAGCAGGTTGCCTAGTGCCACGTCCAACATGTCCCGAATGCAACTGGTGTGTGCGATAGGCGCCTCCTTTGATGCTGGCTGGCAGTGGCAGCGATTCGAAAGCTGCAATGATTCCCAAGACTGCCAGGTCTTGCATCCTGCAAGAACTTTCAAACATGCCGGTAGCGGTGAGCGCATACGACCCTGCAAGGAAGCTGGTGCTGCAACAGCGCCGGACTTGCTGCAATGACATGTCCGATCCTCCCTGCGTGTCGGAGTCTGTGATTGTCAAGACGCAGTTCAATCTACAGAGGACTGGGGGGCCGCAGAGGAGCTCTGCTGCTTCCTATCTGCTTTTTTGACTCAACATCTGCATTGCAATGAACGCAGGGGATGGGGCGAACTGCGCGGCGCCGGCACCGCGACGCTGGCAGCACCAATTGAGCGCCTTTCGTTTGCTATTGGCCCGACCAACCCACCGCCTGTTTAAACACAAGCAGAAGACTGTCTGGGCAATGCAGAGGACTGGGGTCACCTGCACGGCGCCAACGCCGCGACGCTGGTGGAAGTCGTAGAGCGATTCCCACCACCTAGGTCACCCAGCGCCTGCACTGCCATAATCGCAGAGGAGTGGGGCGGCCTGCACGGCACAGATGCCGCGACGCTGGTGGAGGTCATAGAGCACCTGGACCCGGGGCCGTTGGCGGCGGCAGGCCCCGCCCTGCTGGGCGGCCTTGCGCCGCGGTGATCTTTCAATATTATGCTGTTATCTCTAGTCCCACTTTGCTTACTCTACCGTCTGGCATTCAATATGGTTAGGACCGGAGACCGGCGGCTGCGCGCCCCGCGCTCCTGGGCGGCCTTGCACCATGGTGCGCCTTTTTCTTCTTGTTGTCTGACTGTGTGAAATTTGCCAATTGATCTGTTGCGACTCAGCTCGCGCTGCTGGACGGCCTGGCGCTCATGTCTGCTCGTTTGGAAGAATTGAGACAAAGTTTTTGTGCGGTTCTGTCGAAACAGTGTGTCTTGCCGTTTCTGAGTCCGATTATTCAGAAGTCAGGACCTGTAACTTCCCAGCAATGGCGAGTGACACTTGTGTATATTTTGACCACGCACGCTGGCGCCGGTGTTGACGCCCAATGCAAAGTATAACATTGTGCTGGCCGGTGGCGGCGCACTGCTACCAGAAGCTCTAGCACGACAAATGAAGGCATGATTTTCCAAGTGTTTCACAGGCTGGCGCTGGTGTCGACGCCCAACGCAGAGTACAACAGCGTGCTGGCGGCGGCCAGCGGCGGCTCAACGCTGCTGCACAATGGGCTGCGCCACCGGGACCACCGCTTCGAGTGGTGCGTTTCGAGTTGTGTTCTTTCAGTCAGGTCTGCTGGTGCGTCTGAACAGCGGGTTGCGCAATCGGCACCACCGCTTCAGGGGGTCCGCAGGTGAACAGCGCCCAGAGGCACTGCTGTTTGTGAGATTCTTCGTTGAGCAGAGGGGGAGCTGATCAGACGTGTGCAGTGATCGGTGAAATGCGTGCGGAGGTGCAATCAGGCATTGTGCAGATGCAGAGTTTACCGCAACACACTGCAAATCAATTCGCCAGCTCCACTGTGAGTCACTGTGATCCTGCAGGACGCGCGCCGAGTTCCAGGACTGGGCCAGACCGCTGGCGGCCGAGCACGGCTACGACGTGCACTTCACGGGCATCGGCCGCGTCAGGCGCGAGGCGCTGGCCGCCGCGCCGCCGGCGCTCGCAGCCGCGGTCGCCGCCGAGCCGCAGCTCGGCTGCTCCACACAGGTCGCGCTGTTCGTGCGGCGCGGCAAAGAAGGGCAGTAACAGCCAAGGCAGCGGTGGCGGCGTCAGCATGAGAAAGACGCCGAGCCGCAGCTCGGCCGCGCCACGCAGGTCGCAATGTTTGTGCGACGCGGCGGCAGCGGCGGCGGCGGCAAGGATGGCCAGCATCTGCAGTGGTGGCAGCGGCAGAGTGGCAGAAGCATCAGCAGCTGCATCGGCACTAGTCTGATTGGTCGTGGCTGTGGCGCGAGGGAGCTGGAGAATGCTGAGTAGCGGAACCATGGCGCCAAAGTACTGGCGGGCAAACACTCCATATGAGTCGTCGTGGGCAGGGGCCAAGTGGATCATGGCTTGACTGTACAAAACGACGTGTATTGATCCTCTGCGTCATGAGCTCCAGTGTGCCATTCGTTTCAGTTTGGTTGCTGACATCGTCCATCAGATGGTGTAGCGGTGTAGTGTTCACTTGGCTTTCATGAGGTGGACAAATCGGTGTCGAGTGGGAACGTTGTGAGATGTGTTTTGGTCATGTGAGAGTAGAAGCTGATGAGCGATCCATCCATTCACGCGCAGGACAGGTGTGACTGGAGGATCCGCAGACCATGATCCGTAGACATGATCGACAGCATTATACATCTTCTGCTTGCTGGGCCATCTCCAGGTACCGCAGCTCAACTGACTACAGTTTCTCGGCGGAGTCCACCCCTCGCCAGTGGCTCAAATTCGTCCCCATCTCCTGCCAGTCATATCCGCACGCGGCGGGCCTCTCAGTGAAGTGTTGTGCCCCGCCAGACAGTGTCATCGAGCGCGAATCCAGTGCCGGTGCTGTTCGCCAGTCGTACATACGCTCCGATCGAACCTGTGCATCGCGCGGCTGCAACACTTCAAAACCGTCCTCTGGTGCGTGTTCCGGGGCAGCGAGCCTGATCGTAAAGTTTTCAAGATGCAGTAGAATGCTCCCATTGATACATGTGTCATCCAACAGTCTTGTACGCGTGAGCGCATGGACCCTACCGTCTCCAGATCGTGCATGCGAACTCCTCACGCCAAGCAACCTGTTGCCGCAGGAACTGACGCCTTTGTGCGCTCTCGACTCACGGGGCCACAGCTGACCAGCCGGACCAGCGACAGCGGCCAGCCATGATGGCGAGCACAGGCGTCATGCAGCAGAGCCACGCAGTTGGCGGCACCCGCCTGACACAACACAGGACGCGTGGCGCCAGGTCCGCCGGCCGCGGCTGCGCCGTCAGCCCCACAGCTATGGCCAAGCGCAAGGTCAACACCCTCGACGAGGCGTGGAAGAAGGTGGGTCGCTGCCGCAGACCGCTGATTTGCTGCCGTGCGAGCGCCTGCACAGCTATTTTAGCCCACAAGTGCTTGCACAGAGTGTACACCTTGTAGCAGCAATTTTTGGGTCCCCCTGCTGGAGCGAATTTGACTGCTGCACGGACGGCAACGGTACTACGGATCAGATCAGCCGGCATGACGACGTCAGCGGTTCCGCTGCCAGTGGCGCGACATGAGTCGATGGCTACATCACTGGTGATGGCAGCTCTGCCTTTGCAGGTTTCCAGGCACCGTCATTGCTTGGGCGGCGAGGCTGCAGACAGTGCGGCAGCGGCTGCAGCCTGTGATCCGACTCTGCTCAGCCACCTGGACGGCGCATCACACAAGGGTCAGGAACCACGTCTGCCTGCGCTGCCGCAGGGCTACTAGGGCAGGGGCTACATCAACGAGGATACGGAGAAGGCGCCGGTCAACCTGCTAAGCATACTCAAACGTCTCAATCGCTGCAGAATCTATAAAATAAGCCTCTACTGCACTCTGCCGCAGGGCTACTGGGGCACGTGCTACTGCAACGGGGACTCGGAGAATTGCCGAATCTGTGAAGGATTTGATGGAAAAGTCGCTCAATGCCGTCAAATTACTGTCAAGTGCAGGGCTACTGGGGCACGGGCTACTTCAACGAGGACTCGGAGAAGGCGCCGGTGAACCTGCTGCGCTCCATCGAGTCCAAGAAGCTGCTGTCCACCGCCGGCAAGTTCAAGCTGCTCAGCTCCGCCGACAAGGCCGGCTTCAACCTCGCTAAGGTGGGCTTGGGTGGACGGGTCGTGTCAGCGCACGCAGGTTTGTCACAGCAGCAGATCAGTCACCTCCGCCCCTCGCACAGCCTGCGGCTGCCCAGGTTGGTGGAGCCTGATGGGGTGGCCAAAGGCCATGCAACCGTGCCGCCGCTGCCCTTCCGTCTCTGCTTAGGCGGGAAAGCAGAATGGAAGGGCCCGGGCTCAGGAAGTTGTTTGTGCATCGCACACTCAGCTGGAGCTGAGCCATGCGGAAACCTTGGGCGCTTTCACCCTTGTGGAGCAGGTGCTGCAATGCTCGGGGCCTGCGCTCAGAGAATTTAGCTACAATCCACAATTTGACGAGACTCTGATCAGCTGATGCATCCCGTTCCTCGCAGCTGGAGGAGCTGAAGCTGCTGAGCACGGCGGAGAAGCTCGGCCTGTTCAGCCTGGTGGAGCGGGCGCTGACGTCCGACCCGGGCGCCATCACCTCTGCCTCCATCCCCTTCTTCCTCGCCGCCCTCGGTGCGCGGCTGTGCTCCTGCTTATGCGCAATTTCACATCCGAAATATCAAGGGTATGGACGACCGGATGCGCCTGGCTCCGCAGCGGATGTGCAGCACCTGTGGGCCCTCACCTAGTCAAGGCTGCTGGCCTCATCGATTGGGCAGCACTTGGTTTGTGGCGCAACAATAGCACATTCCTAGATTCTGTGCAGCTGACCGCATGCTTTGGCCACCTGCTGCCGCAGGCTCGCTGGTGTTCATCCCCCAGGACAACGTCGCAGAGGTGGTGCTGCACTGGGGCGCCTTCCTGGCCTTCTTCACCGGCTTCCTCACCTTCTTCGTCGGCGGCTTCGTCGTCGCCGCGGTGCAGGAGGAGTAGAAGGAGTACTGATGGTGCAGAAATGTGATTGCGGCCATAATACGCCAACACCGCAATTTGAATATTTTTGAACGGTTCTTGACGGTCCTTGAGGCCCGATGGTGACATGCAGCCATATCCTTGTATCACTCGGCGGCGCCGCAGCATGCATTTTAATCGACGGGCGCCATGTGGGCAGCGGCTATCTGTCAGGAGGCTGGAACATTGTCTGGCGTTTTATACGAATCAGAGCAACTCAAAGTTGAGTCTGTTGCTTGTGTTTTGTCGATGCGGTTTAAGCAATATGCTACTAGTGTCCATGCCAAATACAGACATTCGGTAGCGAAGTGTTCGGTTGAAGCCGTCAAAGAGCAAGTTGATTGAAGCCGTCCAAAGAGCAAGTCCGGCTCTCCCGATTGGTGTTCTCCAGCACCAATTCTTGGTCGCCTTTGCACCGCCTTTCCTCCAACAACTGCCTTCCTTTGCCCCCTTCCAGTTTGTGAACTGACTGGATGGCCATGTGGTGGCGCAATTTTGGGTTGCAGAGTGTCACTTGCAGCCAGTTGCAGCAGCCGCAAATTCCAGCGAACAATTGTGTATACGCTCTTGCACCAGCCACAGGTCTGAAGTCTGAAACGCAGACGTCTGGTCCACTGGACTGAGTTCAACAGACCAAATCCACTCCAAGGCTCCGACTGCTATCCGCGTCAGAGCCTGTGGCCGTATGGCTGCTCCAGTCCAAAAGGTGCAAAGACGCGCCCTTGACGCTCCCGATGTCTGCGTTCCTCGTGCTGTGGTGGACATCTGGACTGCCGTCCTGGCGCCGTGCGGCGGCACATGGCGCAGCATCCACATGAGAAACAGCGGCAGGATTGCCAGGCCATGCCAGAAAGAGCAACCCTCAAAGCTCGCACGCATTCATACACTCTACTGCAGTTGGCGTTCTCGTTGCCGCCGTCCCCAAACTGCGGCACCCGTACCCGCGGCGTCACATGTCGCAGGCGCTGGCGCGGCTGCGGGAGGGCCTCGCCGCCGGCGACGCTTACGAGGCGCAGCAGGTGGTGAAGACGGCGTACTACCGCCTGCGGGCGCGGGGGCAGCTGCAGGACGGGTACGACCTGCTGCAGGCGTCCGCCGCGGCGCAGTTCGGTGCCGCCCAGTTCACCTGCGGCCTGGAGCTGGCGAAGCTGCTAATAGAGGTGGGCGGCGTTCGGGTCTCCGCACATGGCTTCCTGATGTCAGAAATGCGCATTGGGTGCAGGGAGGAAGGCAGAGATGCGCCGAGAGCCACGCTCGCCCCTTCAGGTTATTGACTGTTGAGCGCAGCTTGGCCATATGGCCCACGAGTATGCCCGCACGGACGCTGCAGCAGAAGTCCAACACAACAACCCTCCTGCAGGCGTACAATTCGGACGGCGTGCCGGCGTCAGCGGACGAGGTCAGGCGGCTGCAGACGGTGCTTTCGGAGCAACAAACTCCTTGATGCAACATGGTTCATACTCGTTCTCAGGCGTACAAGTCGGATGGTGTGCCAGCGTCAGCAGACGCCGTGGGGCGGCTGCAGGCGGTGCTGTCGGTGCTGCCGCGCGCGCGGAGCGATGACACCGCATCCCGAGAAGCCCTCCTCGAGGGCGCGCTGGCGTGGGCGGACTCCGCCATTACCTGGACTGCCAGGTGCGACGCCGCCACCCCAGGGCATCCCCTCGGTGACACCCACATGACCAATGGCCGGGACCCATGGCGCAATGACCTATTGTGGATCCAATGACGCCCGCACGCAGGGCGAGCGCCGGAGGGCGGCAAGGACCGGGCCAGCGCACTCAGACTCCGAGGCCTGCTTCCGTACACGCTTCGAGGCGCATCTTCGTGCTCTTGTCGCACACTTCTCCACGCAGGCAGGGCGGCGCAGGCGGGCGGCAGCTGCAGGACCTGGCCAGCGCACTCAGGATCCAATGTGAAACATTGCGAACTTCCATCAATATCGCTTAGCGCCTTCGTACACACAAACAGGCAGGGCGGCGCGGGCGGACGGCAGCTGCAGGACCTGGCCAGCGGCGCCGGCGACTGGCTGTACGCGGAGCAGGGATGGCGCTCCCTCGGGCGTGTGTCCTCCTACTACGCCCGCTGCCTCAACGTGGACGGCCTGCACAACGGTGTGTGTATACTGCGGAATTACAATGATTTTGTGAAATGCAAAATTGCGAAATTTCTGTTCGCGGCCGCATTGTGGACGGCCTGCACAGCGGTGAGTGGAATTGGGAGGTATGGAGTGGAATTGGGAGGTATTGGGAGCTGAGGTATAATCTGCCATGCTCCGCTGCGAAGCATCCTGCGAGTGGCTCTGGGCAGGCATGCGCGGTCCGCAATGTATCTGCGTGCTGTGCTCTTCCATGACGGTGTGCCAACGCTTCGGGTTGCTTTTTGCAGTGCTGGCGGACGGTTTCGATCCAGCGAAGGCGAGGGAGTGGGACCTGTTCGTGTGCCGGGCCGTGCTGCTGCTGCTGGCAGCGGCGCCGGCGATGCCGCCGCGGCCGCCGCCGGGTGCCGGCGGCGGCAATGAGTATGCGGCAGCCGCGCTTCGAGCCAAAGTGGGTCAGGAAGGACCTTCCATGTTTTCTCCGAGCTCCCAAGATCGCTCTAGAATCATGTCCTCAAAGTCGGAAAGAGTGATGATGTTCCTTGCAAGGTGACCGCGGCAGCGTTGCTAAAGTCCAGCGGATGCCCTATACATTGACCCAGGCTGCTAGGCAAGTTGTTGTGCAATCTGTCACACAAACTCAAGCACAAATCTCAAGCGCTACAGAGGCACACCATAAGATCAGCAAGTGTGCCCTTTGGCGCAAAGCGCAGCAGGAGGAGCATAGGGAAGGCGGCGGCGCTGGTGCACCAGCCTGAGGCACTACGCAGACAGACCAAACAGGAGACCGAAAAGGTGCAGCATCTGACGCAGGCGCAGCAGGAGGAACATCGGCAGGCGGCGGCGCTGATGCTGCAGCGCGGCGAGCCGGACGCCTCGCAGCCCGAGTTTGCCGGCGTCGCCGGCTTCCCGCTGCTCAGCTTTGCCGCGCTGCTGCTGGAGGTGGGACATTCATCTACTGTGACTTGGCAGGCTGTTTGACTCAAAAGATTGCTTTCCTATGTCGCCGACTGCCTGCTACTCAGCCTTGCTGCGCTGCTGCAGCTGCTGCTGCTGCTATTGGACAGCCTCCCGGTCGGTCCATGTGACCCTATCTTGGGCACGAGGTGGGAGAGCTGAGGCAGAGTTGGCGGGAATGCATAGACTGGAGTACCTGAGCCAAGCATGCAACAAAGCACAACGAGGTGTACATGGCCGGTCCTATCAGTTCGGAAACAATCAAAGAAACGTCCATGATCCTTTTCGGCCGCAGGCGCTGCAGCAGCGATCGGGGCCGCTGGTGGGCGCGCTGCGGCGACACTACCAGCCGGAGCTGCAGCGGGACCCGGATCTGGGGGAACTGTTGGACGCGGTCGAAGAAACCTACTGCGGCGTGCGGCGCGGCGGCGGCGGCATGGACGGCATGCTCGGCGGCCTCATGCAGATGCTGGGCGGCGGCGGGCCCGGTATGCTGGGCGGCTGACTGGCGCAAATGTGTCTGGATTATGATAGTATGTGTCATCGCACCTAGGTATGATGCTGGAAGGCTGACCGGCACGAACTGACACGCTGGAAAGTGGCAACACGAGGGTCTGATTGCTCGCTGCATCGGTCTCTGGTTTTGGTCGTCAGTTCGATGACTTCCGAGTTCTGCAAAAGCCGCTGTGATGGCTTGGAGCCTTTCAGTTACGCATCATTCCATCGAGAGCGGCAGGAGCGATAAGAACGAAGTGAATCAGAACACCACAGCGTCCAAGAACCCCAATCTGGAGTCGTATCGAATCGTTCGCACACCGTCAAAAGAATGCTGTGCTATACAAAACCATTTTGGGAAATCGAAGTCAACCCAAGTGCCCGTACCGAAGGTCACAGTGAGCCGTCGCTCTCGGCAGGCGACAGTGAGCCGTCGCTCTCGTCAAGCGACTGCCGCAGCAGGTCGATGGCCTCGGCGCTGGGGTTTCGCGGCGGCAGCCACCCCTGGCCGTCGCCGTCAACCGACACCATGCCGTCGGTGCTGTTGCCGTTGCTGTTCTCGGCGGCAAACTGCTGGACAGCCGTCGCCGCCTCCGCGGCTGTGACGGGCGTCGCGCCAATGCCCTCCGCTGCAGTGGCATCGGCGCCCGCCGGCGCGGCGGCGCCTGCGACGAGCGGCGCGCTGCCTGATGCGGCGACCTGTACAGCGACGGGCGCTTTCCCCAGGTTGGCGGCTGCGGCCATCATGCCCTGAGCTTGCCTTGTGAGCAGCGACAGCACTGTGTCTGCTGTCGCCACGGACCGGCCAGCGCCTGCAATTCAAACAGACTGCAATTCAAACAGACCGCAATGCCTGCGGGTGCGAGGCGCTGCAAGCCCATCACCCAACATGATTTCACCGGTTCGCATTGGCAAGCCCACACCTCGCTGCCGCAAGCCAGCTGCTGTTGGCCGCACACAGGTAGTCCGCTCTACTCTGCTCTGCTCTACTGCAGTGCCACAGCGGTCAGGAGGAGAGATAACACAACTGCCCACCGCGGCCCATGGCAGTGGCGGCGCCATCGGCGCTTACGAGCGCAAGCGTCGCCTCGGCTGAAACTTTACGGCATTCAGGAGGGGAGATGAAACTCAGCCCACCGCGGCCCATGGCGGTGGCGGCGCCGACGGCGTTTGCGAGCGCGAGCGTTGCCTCGGGGCCGTGGCCGCGCGTGAAGCCCAACGCCACCGCCGCCGCAAAGCTGTCGCCGCAGCCCACGGTGTCCTGCACCGGCACCTGGAATTGAAAGGAGGGAGGCAGGTGAGATGGGCAGTGGCACAAACCCGATTGACACGCTGCCGCCGTCCCTGCAGAAGGGGAGTGGACCGGGGGTCCCAGCCTGACCATGGTGCGGCTGCCCTCCAAGGCTGAAGATATCTGCCAACTGCCAGCGAGTTTTGGATTGTGTTGAGATACGCAACAGCCTGGTGCTGGTACCACGGGGGGCTGTGTATCGCATGACTGGCAGGTGCATCACATGACAGGACTGTGCAAGACAGCCGGGCCATCTGACCCGCCTGTCTGTCTGTGTCGCAGGCGACTTGTCGTATGAGGAGGCCCGAGAAACCACGCGAGACCGCAGCTGAGTACTTCTGCTGATCTCCAGTGCAATTACGACCAAATGTAGACACCGCACACCCTGAGGGCGTCGATGTGGACACGGACACTGGCGCCGCAGCCCCATGCATCCTGACTCTTCCAAACGCTTTCCATCGCGATCAGGTAAACCATGTGGCTTACACACCTTGAGGGCGTCGATGTGGATGGGGCCGGCGGCGCTGCGGGCGCAGAGGCAGCCGACTACTGCTTTCCAGTAGAGGGGGCGGCAGAAGTTTTCCGACGGAATGCAAACGGGCTCTGCACACCTTGAGGGCGTCGATGTGGATCGGAGCGGCAGCGCCGCGGGCGCACAGCAGCGCGCCGCCCGGCCCCAGCTTGATGACGGCCCAGGAGGTGGCAGCACCAGGGCGGCCCAGCACCCAGGCGCCTGCTGCGGCAGGATCCGCGAGACCCGTCACCGCCTCCGCCTCCTCCTGTGACAGTCCGCGACATGCTAACAGTCCATGTGGCCACTGGCATGTGCCACTGGCATGTGCATGACCAACACGGAGGCGCAATGACAGTGCGGTCGCCGTGGGGTCCGCGAAACCCGTCACCGCCTGCGCCTCCTCCTGTGATGATTGTGGACTCAACACCCAATCATCACAGGAGGAGGCGCAGGCGTGTTTGCCGTGTTTGATGCATCTGATGGTGCGGCTCATGCTTGCACATGCGATGTCAGATGGAAATCGACCCAGCTCTGCAAGTTGGCATAGTACATGGTGCGAATCTCCGTCAATGTGCAATGTGCAATGTGCAATGTGCAATGTGCCAGAATGGGTGCACAGGGCCAGACAAATCAGGCAAATGCGCCGCACCCGTCCCAGCAGTTCCTTGCAGAAGGACACAGCCCCTGAGGCTTCCAGGCACATAGGCAGGAAATCAGAAGCGCAGGTCCAACAGGGGACTAAGCGCGGCCAAGGGTGCACCTGGGTCATGAGCACGACGTCTGCGACGTCCAGGATTGCGTCTAGCGCGACGCGCCGCTCCCCCTCCAGCAGCGTCCAACTCCTCGGCCCTTGGCACCCGCCAGCAATGGAGGGTCATGCATTTTCTTGCCCGGATTGATGGATTGAACTCAAAAACTCCATCAGTGAAGTCACGGCATTCGCGGGCACTCAGTGCGGCAGGCATGAGAGCGAAGCCGCTTGCGCTTGTCCAGCGGCCGCTGCGACTGCACTTGCGAACGACAAGCTTCAAACGTAACAAAAAGCCACACCGGGGTCGAAAAACACGGAGCCGCTGCCGGAGCGCGTCTGCAGCGCGGCCGCCACCACCAGCGGCCCCGGCAGCTCGTCCAGCACAAAGCCGTTGAGCATCAGCGCCCGCGTGTCCCGCAGCACCTGCGGCATACAGGGGCGTTCGTGTTCAAAAGCAGAGGAGGAGATGCAAAGGCTTCTGGATCGGGGCTCCCTCAGTGTCGGCGCCCTGGCGTCCGTCCTACAGCACCAGCGGCTTGCGGAGGCGTCCGTTTCGGCACACGTTTGGGAGAATCGCTTGCAGCTGAGCCCCTGCCCCTTCTGTCAGCCCGCCTCTGGTCAGCTCCGGTCTGGCGGAGGCATGTGTACATGCTGAGGACAGTGGGCGCAGGCAAGGGAGGCAGCGCCTTTGACTACTGCAGTGGCGCTGAGAGGCTTGGCGCCTCCCGTTTGGACAATAAGATGATACCTGCCAGCGCAGCAGGCGGATGTTCAGGTTGACAGGACTGTGGGCATGCTAAGGCCACTGAATGGACCATCCATTGGTGGGTGCTCGGCCATCAAGGATCGACGGTTCCTCATGCACAGCCTCTGACCCAGTCTCACATGGGAACCTGCACCGGAGCTCAAATTGACCCACCTCCAGCACGCGCGGCTGCAGAGACGCCACGCCGGCCAGCAGCGGCCACGGCCCGAAGTCGTAGGCGCTGCAAAAGGCGTGCGCCGAGCGCGGGGCCACCAGAACGAAGCACAGCAGCGTCGCGTGCGCCGCGCCGCGCGCCCCTGCCGGCGCCAGCGGCTCTATAACGCTGACGCCCTCCTCCTGGAGGTGCGTTGATGCAGAAAATCGGTGAAGTTGAAACCATAAGGCCACCGATAAGGTGTCGCGCTCCAACATCATTATAGCGTCTACCGAGAGTTACTACGCAGTTTCATTCACGCTTTGTCATCCCATCGTCAGCAACCGCGCTGGTGGCTGCATGGAGCACCCGCCAGCTGTGAAATGCACCTTCAAGCACACACTACAGTCAGTGGAGTGACCGACAATCGAGCACTGCTATATGGATCATGCAGCCAGGGTCCTCAAGGAAGCAAGTGCATCCTGATTCAGCCGCTCGGCCTGCTGCAATGCTCCGCCATACGGTAGATTGACCACAGCAGTCGATTGGGGGTTTCCGCCCCTGTGGTCAACCATTCCTTGTTCTGCGCTGCGCGCTTCAGTAATGGAGCGAATGACGGTACAACTGACACCTACACGACCATACAGCCACGACCATAGAGATAGAAATGGAATCGGTATAGATTAAAGAAACACAAACCTGCATGACGCGGCGGAAGAAGGCGCCGTAGACATCGTCGCCCAGCTGGCCGATGGACGCAACGTGCTGCCCCAGCCGCGCGGCGGCGATCATGAAGTTGCTCGCGCCGCCCACCTCCCAGGCCGTCTGCGGCGGCGGCGTCGCCGTCAGATTCGCCAGCAGCTCCGCGCGTACGGCTGCGCGGCAGGGATCAGGCAAATCAGCATAAATTGCGTAAGCAAAGTAAAACTCGAGTGAGGAGAGCGGTGCCATGCGCAGAGCTGGCAGGCATGTTCGGAGACGTCTGCAATATGCCACCGGCTGGTGGCAAGTCGCACATCGGCTGGACGCCAGAACGTAGAGCGCAGAGTGAGGGCTGTAGCAGCAATTCGTTGCCGCCTGCGGGTTCAGCAGGCGGAGGTTCAGCACAAGCGGCTGGACAACATGCCAGGGCAGCAAACCTGTGTCCAGCGGCGGCAGCTGGTCGACCGGCACGATGATGTCCAGGCACAGGTTGCCCAGGTGGACGACGTCAAACGTCTTGGTGCTGGGCGCCTGGCTGATGGCCGCCGGGGCCGCTGCCGCTGCCGCTGCGTTTCCGCCGGCGTCCGCCACCGCGCAGGCTGGGGACGTGCCCAGGGCATCCGCCCAGGGCATCCGCCGCCGCGCACGCTGGGGACATGGCCCACGGTGCCCGGCGGCGCCGCTGCTACGTGTCAGATTGGGCTGGGGGACTGCGTGGCTGTGAGCGGCGGGCTGTGGCGCCAGATGTCGCCTTCGGCATCGCAGCTGCTGGCGCTGCTGGCAGCAGTGCAGAGTGCCGGCCGGCTGTCCGGCGCACCTCGGGGGCGCCGCCGATGCGGCGCCGGGTCTGGGATGCCGCAGCCTCATCTGCCGTGCTGCTTGATCAGGCAGCCCGAGAGCGCCAATTCGAGCAACGTCAGGGCGCCACGGCCGTTTATATCAGATGAAGCCAGCGGTTGTGCTAGCTTATAGGCATTGCCCGGGCTGCGGCGCCTGCTGCGTCTCGGATGACGGGGTAATGTTCCCCGGCTGGTGGGGCCCGGTGCCCACCACCTGCCGACGCTGACTGCAGGAATCGTTGTGTCTGCGCTGCTACTGCAATGGCGAGATTCCAAGTCTACTGATTTCGAGTCAACGGTTTCAAAAACATGCCGCGATCGAGCCGCAGATCGTACGCACAGCCATTACGGAATCAGGCAGCTTGTTGACTGCATAGTGAGGTCCCATGCGCAGACCGGGTCGGGTGGTTTCATAAGTAATGTGCGAGCTGTGCACCAATACGGTAGGGTATAGGGCGTGGGGACGAGGGGACAGAGAAAGGACGGCCGTCGCCGTACACGACAGCGCGTGAATTTGTACGCACGCGACACAAGCAAGCGAATGAGCGTAGAAGCGTCGGAGTGCAAGCAGCCCCAGGGGTGCTGCGCCTCGATCAGGCATCGGTGCACTTTAGGGGAAGTTACGTCTGAAGCGCCGGGCGTCACTTCGCCTCACTCGAGAGTCTCATTCTCAGGGTTTAATCGATCATTTAATCGACCCCCTTTACGCATTTTTCGCGCACAGTCCGCACTGCAGCGCCACCCTCGTCCGGATCGGCACGGCACTGAGGCTGGCGTGGAAGCGGTGCGATAGCAGCGAGCAGGCTGCGCGCGCAGAGCGGTGCGCCGCTGGCACCCCTTTTTTCCTCCGGAGTCAGAAATCCAGCCTGTTCCTGCCCCCCGTCCCCCGGCTGCTTTGCCCGCTCTCACAGCGGCAGCAGATCTGGGTTCGCTGCTGGATGGCAGTTTGCGCTGTGCGCATGCTGGGGGCCCACATCGGCCGCCTCGCCTGGGGGGCTGCCAGTGTCGGGCTTGGTTTGGCAGATATGCCCGTGGTACTGTGGCCGCCGCGATTGCGCTGCGTCACATACTGCATCCAACAAGGCATTTGCTGATATTCAGCCGGATGTCGTAGCTCGACCGGAAACTCGCCGGCGCCCTCGGCTGCCGATCACTAGCGATTTCAGTCGCTTTTGCATCGGCGGTCGCATGATCGCCGGCCGCCCTCTCACCGTGACGGCGGCTCTCTGGGCTGCGTGTTCAATTCCACGCCGCATCGTTTCCCCAAGCCCCCGGTCCACTGCTGCGGCAGCGCTGGCGACCCTGCGATAGGGTTTCCCCTCAGCGTGCTCTAGTCGGCAGCATGGGCCAGCCTTGCTGTGGCCATCGTTCTGCAGCATGCATCCATCGGCGTTCAAAGCGGCAGCAGGAATTGGACCCGGGGAGCGTGCTACGTGCAGGGACCAGCTGGGTGCCCTAGAAACGTGTGGCAGCCACTTTCGGCTGCTGCATCGTCATCTGCGAGGCAGGCTGCGCCTGCTGCATCTGATGAGCTCTCACCGCAGTTGCAGGAGTGAATGGTGGCTGGCGGGCACCTTGAGTGTGCTCTAAAGTCAATTTGCATGTGCTGATGCAGGATAGTGCAGGACCAGCTGCTGCGACACAACAGTTGCACACGGCGACTGGTCACTCGCCGACAGGCGTGCCTGGTGCGTGAGCACAGGCGGGCGACCGCCCGTCAGAGGTGTTATGGCAGAGAATGGTGCGCTCGCTTACTAATGCCGCAGCGCTGTATGTGGCCTCTTATGCGTGTCAGCCCCAATACACTGCACGACTGGCTGCGCCTTCCCCGCATGCGCCGCTGCGAACCCGATGCAGCATGCACAGCCAAATTCACCTTGGATGCGCAGCTGGCTCTTCGATCGATTGGAGCAGAAAACCTGCACCGCGCCGTCTGGCACACATTTACAGCGCATTGCCTTGCCAGAGCAACGTGGCAATTCGCGACTCGCAGGTGCTGCGCTGGCAGGCAAGGACGTCGAGAACGGGCACAAGGAGGAGGAGGCGAAGCCAAATGCCGCCAAGGCCGGCGTCACGGCCGTCCCTACGGAGAAGGGCGAGCAGGAGGTCGACTTCAAGACACTGACAGCGGACGAGGCCTTCCAAGTCCTCAACGTGCGTGCCTATTAAGCAGGCGTTGTCTGGGCAGGTGCATGCAGCTTCTTGCGATATGCAGCCTACTTGCGAAACGCAGCTTACTTGCAACATGCACATATGCGACGCCAGGCTTAAAATGGTCACATGTCAGGTCATGTCAAAGTCATGCTATGCCATGCCTTGCGGGCAGCTTCTTTGGCTGACAGGAGCAAGCGTGGCGTGATTGCATCCTCAATTGCTCTGCAAATCCTCCTGCAGTGCACGAAGGATGGCCTGACGACCGCGGAGTTTGAGAAGCGGCTGGCGGAGTATGGCCCCAACAAGCTGCCGGAGGGCACGCGCAACCCCTTCCTGGTGTACCTGGGCTACATGTGGAACCCGCTGTCGTGGGCCATGGAGGTGCGCATGGACACACAAAATATGTTTTGGACGAAACCACCTGCAGCGGATGCCACGGCCGCCTCCCTTGGGGCAGCTGGTGCTCTGTCCTGTGCCCGCCGCATGCAGCGCCCCAGCTTTGTTGATTAACAAACTATGTGTGGAGATACAGCAGCGCTTGCACGGTCGTCTGATGCTTCTGCAGCATCCACCTTTGTGGTCGCTCTCGGTTGATGGCCGCGACCCCCGTCCCACCGATTGACAGGCGCCCATTCCACATGCTCTCACCTGAAAAGCCTTTGCCTGCAGGTGGCGGCCCTGCTGGCCATTATCCTGCTGGACTACCCCGACTTCGTGCTCATTCTGGCGCTGCTGGTCATGAATGCAACCATCTCCTACCGCGAGGAGGCATCTGCCGATAAGGTGCATGCCTTCTCCGCTCTTTCACCTCTCCACTTGCCGGAAGGCAAGGCCTTCCGGCTGGCTGCTCGACTACAGCTGTGGCTTGGCCCAAGCTGAAACAATTTGATGCACTGTATGATGCACACAGTGCGCATTGTCACGAGGCGGCGCAACACATGTATTGCAGCAGCAGGCTGCTGCGCCGTGCTGACTGGACCTTTGTTGGTCGTGCTGCACTCCAAAGGCCTCACGATGATCATGCACGCGCCGCGGCCTCTTGAGTCGCGGCTGGTGCCGCAATTGCACACTCTGCTAATCCACATCCTGCTACTCCCTCTGAAAAACTCCTCCAAACCCTGAAACCCCCGCGCCGCAGGCCATCAAGGCGCTGACGGTGGCGCTGGCGCCCAAGGCGCGCGCGCTTTCCTAAATCCTCCTCAAAACCCTGGGAATCTCCCGCTTCCACAGGCCATCAAGGCGTTGGCGGCGGCGCTGGCGCCCAAGGCGCGCGTGCTGCGCAATGGCACGCTGGCACAGCTGGACGCGAAGGACCTGGTGCCTGGAGACATCATCCTCATGGCCATCGGCAACATCGTGCCCGCCGACGTCAAGCTGCTCGGCGAAGAGGGCGACGACATCCCCATGCAGGTCAGCTAGCGCCCGTTGTGACAAACGAATCCCTTACAAACCCCAAAGTTTGTTTCTGATCGGTCGCCAGCACGAACGAGGTTGAACTCGGAAGCACAAGGCATGTTCGTGGGCATGGGCAAGCTGCCGGAAAACGCTCCAGCATGCTTGTCAGTGTACCTGGAGTCAGGCAGCGGGATTTCCCCACGGGCAGCGTGCTTGCACTAGATGCCAGGCTCCACTTTGCGCCCCGCCTCCTGTCGACAGGCCAGCTGATGTGCCGCCCCTGCTGTGTGCCCGACACAGGTGGACCAGGCAGCGCTGACGGGAGAGTCGCTACCGGCCAAGAAGTTTGCCGGAGACGTCTGCTTCTCGGGCTCCACCATCAAGCAGGGCGAAAAGCACGCGCTCGTGTACGCCACCGGCCAGCAAACCTTCTTCGGGCGCGCCGCGGCACTCATTGCGGTGCGACCCTGCGCCTGGTGCTGTGTGTGTGCCATGTTTGTCATCTGTCGCTGCCTCTCCATGTGCTTCACTCTTTTCAGCGTTCAAGGTTGCGTGGCGATTTCTCACCGCCTGGCCTGGCTGACGCTTTCAGGAACACATTGCATTCCAGTCCTTCTGGAGACTGTCTATGGAGAATTGCAGCCAGAGCTGGTGCATGATGGTGCGCAGGGCACGCACAACGTGGCCAACCTGCAGAAGATCATGACCCGCATCGGAGGCGTGTGCCTCATCACCATCGGCGTGTGGTGCATCATCGAGATGGCCGTGCAGTTCGGCCACTACAAGCACTCCTGCAAGCTGGGCGAGGGTGAGCCGATCTGCCGCCCCCGAGTATGCCGCCACTGCTGTCCTTCCAGCAAGGGCGGCTATCCCATTTTCTGCATTTTGCCCAGTCGTTTCTGTCCCTTGCGCCAGCTGCCCACCGGCGGTCCGGCTGCTGCGCACAGCCCCAGTCAAACATGATCTGATCCCCATCAAGCCCTGAGCCGCCTTCTCGAGCCGCCTGCAATCTGACGCGCAGAGCTGTGCCCGACGCTGACCAACATGCTCGTCATCATCGTCGGTGGCATTCCCATCGCCATGCCTACCGTGCTGTCCGTCACCCTCGCCCTCGGTGCCTTCAAGCTCGCCAAGGTGCGAACTCCCACATGCACACACTGCACCTCCTTGCAGGGTCTGCTTTCAGCAATCGTCAGCCTACTCTCTGTGGTGGCAAGGGGCGATGCTGCACATGAGCTGAGCAGTCTCGAGGACGGCAGACTGAATCGCTCAGCAGACTGAACACGACTGACCGAGCCACATGCACAGACTCTGTTGCCCTCCTCTGCCGGTACTCCTCCTGCCATTGACCAGCTGCTGACACAAGACGCCTCTGCATTGACATGCGTTTGTTCACATGCTGCTCCCTCTGCGATCTCGTGCAGGAGGGCGCCATTGTGGCGCGGATGTCCGCTGTCGAGGAGATGGCCGGCATGGACATTCTGTGCTCCGACAAGACCGGCACGCTCACGCTCAACGAGCTCACCGTGGACAAGCCCAACGTGCTTGTCGTGCCCCCGGGCATGACCGTGGAAGAGGTGGGGGGCTGCAACTGCTCTGTTTTCTCATGCCTCTTGAGGTGCTTCCTGCTTCCCGGCCGCGCCCCTGTCGATTTGGTGCAAGCCCGCCGACCTTGTTGTGTTGAGTCTACAGGACACAGCACACAGCACACATCAAGCGACTAGCACACACGATGTTCCTCTCCATCTGCAGCCTTTGACCTGGTTGTTTCCATTCTTGTGTACCGCGAGTGTCACATGTTGCCGCCAACCCCGCCTGCAGGCGCTGAAGCTGGGTGCGCTGTCTGCCAATATCGTCTCGGAGGAGCCCATTGACGTCGTCATGCACGAGTCGCACGAGGGCCACGCCGACCTCTGGAACCAGCACAAACAGGTGCGCTTCGGGCCGCTTCTGGTGCTGCGCCGCGTTGTTTCACACCACCTTTGCGTCCTCCAGGTCTGACCACACGCCACAGAAAGTCTGAAGCCTCCGGGCACGCCAAGGTGCTGCAGTAGATGCAGCATCACCTGCTTGGCGTGTCCCATCTGTATGTCCTTGCTTCCAAGCTGCCCGACGAAACTGCTCACCGGATGGGGCTTTATGGGGTTGACGCGCGCCTCTGCGTTTGCTTGTCGCAGGTCAAGTTCGTGCCGTTCAACCCCACCGACAAGTACACCATCGCCACCATCCAGGACGCCTCTGGCGGCCCCGTCTACCGCCTCATGAAGGGTGCCCCTCAGGTGCAGCTCCTTTGGGTTTCATGCGGGTATTTCGTTAAGGCCTCCGGCAAAGCAGCTCTCGAATACGTTCACTCGCTGTCCACCTGCTTGCTCTGGTTGCACAATCGTTTTTCACGAACCGGCTGTCTTGTGCATGCATGCAGGAGAGGAGCTGAGATATGGCTGGTGTGGCGCGCGCAGATGCAAACCTTATGTCCCATCAACAGACAACAACCCACATACAAGCATCTTGCTGCTTGTCCGCGTGCAGGTGGTCCTCAGGAACTGCAAGAACGTCAACCGTGCGGCGGTGGAGGAGAAGATCACCGAGTTTGCCGGCCGCGGCTACCGCGCCCTGGGCCTCGCCCGCGCGCCAGGAGAGGGTGGTGCGTGCTTTCAGATTCTAAACCCTGCTACCTCTTTTACATGCTAATGTGCCTGAGGCCCTGGGTCCAGATTGAGGCCCTGGGTCCAGATTTTGAAAGCGATGAATCAAAGTGAATGCACTTGGCCAGGGCAGGTTTCAAAGCCCAGCTGCATCCCGCCCCAATGATTCACCAAGTGCCAATGATGTCGCAGCGTGTCTGTGCCTGCGCCAATTGCTGCTCCCTGTCGTGCTGTGCCCCAAACCGGTCTCCCCTCCTCTTGGGGTCGCCGCCCAGTGGCGCCAGCTGCTCCTGCTGTGGCCCTGCCGTCGACACCCAAAAACACTTTGCCAATTCCCACGTACCCCTAGTCCAACCCCCTATCGAACTCGAACCAAATAAACACCCTTCGTGCAGACCCCAAGACGGCGGAGTGGGATTTTATCTGCCTGCTGCCGCTGTTCGATCCCCCGCGCCACGACACCAAGGAGACCATCGAGCGGTGCCGCGAGAAGGGCATCGATGTCAAGATGGTGACCGGCGACCAGCTGCTCATCGGCAAGGAGACCTCCCGCCAGCTGGGCCTCGGCACCGACATGTACTCCACCGAGGCGCTGCTGGAAGTATGTTGTGGCCTTTTGCTTCCATATACACTCTCTACGACTTATGCCAAACATGAGTGTGCTGGTTGTCAGCTTGCCCTCGGCACTGACGTGTGCCAAGGCGCTGCTGGAAGGTGCGCTGTGCCTTGCCAGCTGCAGTGCAGCTTCCCTCGTGCCGCTCAACGCTTCCAGCCGCGGCTTGTAGTGTTCACAGTGGTTCTGACTCAGCGTCCAGGCCAGATGGTATTGACGTTTGAATGTCAACAAAAGTCATTCACTTCCAATGCCACTGCCACCTCTGAACTCGCAGCACGTGGAAGACCCCCAGAAGCTGGGCGCGCTGGTGGTGGCGCTGCTGCACCCTTGATGATTGGCATCGAGACGCCCGTTGTCTGTTGTTTCTCCTCTCTGCTGACACTGTTCCTCCCAACCGCAGCACGTGGAGGACCCCAAGAAGCTGGGCGAGCTGGTGGAGAAGGCGGATGGCTTTGCGGAGGTGTTCCCGGAGCACAAGTACGAGATCGTCGCCATCCTGCAGCGCCGCAACCACATGGTGGGCATGACCGGCGACGGCGTCAACGACGCCCCCGCCCTCAAGAAGGCCGACGTCGGCATCGCCGTCGACGGTGCGCGCCCGTGCTACTGAACCGAAACAGTGGCTGCTCCTGCCTCCTGACCTGGCTCTCTGCTCGATCGAGGCTCAGTGCCGCTGTGTCCGCTGCCAATGCGCCGCCCGGCATAGAGTGTGGGAGGCTGTTGCCTTACTGAATCCGAGACATGACAGTCACGAAATTGCATCTTGTCTTTGAGGGTCAGTCGGCAATCTGTTTGAACAGGTGCCACCGACGCTGCCCGCGGCGCTGCCGACATCGTGTTGACGGAGCCAGGACTCTCGGTCATCGTGTCCGCCATCATCGGCGCCCGTAAGATCTTCCAGCGCATGACCACCTACTCCAAGTACACCGTCGCGATGACGTTCCGCATCTGCTTCACCTTCGGCCTGCTGACCGTGCTTTACAACTTCTACTTCCCCACCATCCTCATCGTGCTGCTGGCCGTGTTCAACGACGGCGCCATGATTGCCCTGTCCAAGGTGTGGCGCCTCGCGCTCAAGTTGCCCTTTAAAACCTGGATTGAAGCCTGATCTGGGAATGGAGCAGCCGCAAGTTCATGCATGCCCATTGTCGCGGGTCTGCTGGTGCAGGCTGTATCCTGCTGTGCATATACGTCTCATCTGCCTGCAGCGGCCGTTCAGGCAGTCAGACTCCTCTGCGTCTCCTGGCTGCTTTTGTGGCATCACAACCCACTCATGCCGTCCTCCCTGTTGTCCACCACAGGACAAGGTGGTTGCGTCGCGGCTGCCCAACCACTGGAACCTCAAGTCCATCTTCATCACCGGCATCGTGTATGGCCTGTACCTCACGCTGTCCAGCTGGGTGCTGTTCTACGTGGCGACCCACACCTCCTTCTTCCGCATCCACGCCAAGATGCATGACCTGCGCTACAAGCCCGACACCTACCTCCAGGAGTGGTGCCTGGAGGGCAACCACCTCCGGGTGCGACCTCAGTTCCTCTTCTTGCTGCTCGCCCCCTCTGTGTTTGCTCTTCTTTGCTTCTTTTCAGCTTGCTAGCTGGCGACATCGCCCTCAGCCGCGCTGCCTCTGCAGGCTTGATGCGCATGCACTCCGCAGGTCTGCAGACACAGAGCAGCTGTGTCTTGGAGTGCGGCGACGCTGACACTGCAGCAGAGGGCTCCAAGCTTTGCGCGATCCAGGTCGCAGACAACACAACGAGACGAAAGCTTGAAAACTTCGTCAATATCTGCCGCAGGGCTTCCCGCCGGCGGCGCCTGCCTCCGTCGTGTACCCATCAATCGTCGCGAACAGGCCTCAAAACCGGCCGGTGCCCTCGGTGCTGGACCAGTGCGTTGCGGAGCAGCGCTACGTGCGGCAGTCCATGGTCCGCACGCTGATGTACGCCCAGGTGCGTCGACAAACGAGGGGTGGACCCGGATTGAGTGGCTCTGAGGCCCTTGCTTTGTTGCTTTCTTCTACTCCTCCTGCTGTTCCTGATGCTCGCGACATGCAAGCTGGCGTCAGGGAAGCCAACTGACGCCAGCCTGCACCCATTGTCACGGAAGTGCCAAGCATACACCACGGCTTGCGCGGCCCCTGCAGGGAGTCAAGAGCATGCTGCCTGTATGCTGCGTCGCCCAAGCTGATGCACTCTGCATCTCATGCACGCACACACCCACACGTGAGCGGGCAAGCAGTCGTTTTTGTTGCCCGAACAAAACGAGCCCCAAGAGCTCGTTCACCGGGCAAACTCACGTACATTGCTTACTTCTCCACTCAGGAATTTGCACCCACGGCATCCTCTTTTGACTCCACCTGCGAATGTCCCGCCCTGTAGGTATCTGTCAGCGGCCAGGCCGTCGTGTTTGTCGTGCGCACGGCCAGGCACTCGCTCACCGTCGTCGCCGGCAAACTCACCTACATCGCCTACTTTGCTGCTCAGGTGCCTGCCCCGCCTTACCAACACTGCTTACAAACGTTTGCTTTGTCTGACCTGTCTGCTTCTCGCTATGCATTGGGAATTCGCCAGCAGCCGCCGCCAGCTGGCTCCGAAGTAGCTCGGCATAGCATGTCGCGCAGTAACTGTGGCATGTGTTCAGCGTGGCTGCTCCATCTCTTGCCATGTAGTCGGCGGCCTTGAAATCATTTCGTCATGCCTACCTGAGTTTTCTTGGCATATCGCAGCCAGCGTTGTGTCTGCCGTCGGCACTCGCTTCTCTCAATACCCAGCAGCGCCCTCCCCTTGCCCTTGTGCCGTCGCTGTGCGGTGCCTCGTCTGTGAGCGGCAGCAGCAGCAGAACCCTGATTGACCTGGAATTGTGACGTGACAAGCCATGCAATTTCTCCACAAACCTCCCGTCTGCAGGCGGCTGCGCTGCTGATTGCGGCACTGGGCTTCAATGGCTACGCAAACCCAGCCTACTCCATTGACAACTGCAAGTTCTGCACCTACTCCTCCGGCGGCAAGGCAAGCTCTTTTCCTCTCGCAGCTGGTGACTTGTTCTTTGGCAAAGTGTTGCGGTCTTTGCGGGGCTTCCGCTGGGCCTGGGGGCGGG
>JAABUL010003249.1_pt1 | contig 24639 bp, 18 predicted proteins | sample 5559151 | NCBI WGS metagenome assembly JAABUL01 (sample SAMN10711876, study PRJNA513368) | rock metagenome | isolation source: Antarctica rocks | place: Antarctica: Victoria Land, Pudding Butte sud | reverse complement strand
CTTAATAAAATATTATTAAAATTATATTAAATATTTTATAATTAACTTTTATTAATTTAAATATTAAATAATTTATATTATTATATTACTTTTATTAAAAGGTTTAAATATTTATTAAATATTAATATAAAAGTATATAAAGCTTTTTATTTATTATTTAATATCTTTATTTTTTCTTTATTACATTCTTTTAAGAATTATTTAAGGAAAAATATAACTTACTTTCAAACTTATCCTCTTATATATATTATAATAAATATTAATTACTATTCAATATATATAATATATTTATTAAAGTTATATAAGTTAATTCTTAAATTTATCTTTATTATTATAATATAAATTAGGTTTCATAATTTTAATATTAACTTTATTATTATTAAGTAAAAGGTATTAAGTCCTTTATTTATTTAAGATAAGATTCTATTTTAAAGTATTTATTTGAAGGATATTTAAAGTATTAAGATTCTTTTAATCCTTAAATTTCTTAAGAGTCTAACTCTTAATTAACTTAATTAAATCTTATAAAGAAGAATATTAAAGATAAAATAAAAGTAGGCTTTATTAAGTTAAATTAATATTAAATAATATTTAAATATTTAAGTATTAATATTTATATACTTAGGAGATAAAATAAGTTAAATATAAAACTCTTATATATTATAAAAGTAATATTATTATATAAATAAAGGAATTTATATCAAGATTAACTAGCTTAATTAATTTAAAAGGCTTAATTCTTAAATTCCTTAAGTTTCTTAAGTAATAACTTAACTACCTAGCTTTACTTAGCGCTTAAGCCTACTTACTTAACTTAGTATACCTATTAAACTAATACTTATAATAGTAGTAAGGTTATATTTATTATATAATCCTTATAATAATTAATAGGTATATAAAAATATTTTATTATTTATTTATAAGAAAGGACTTTAAAGTAATTAACCTTATAGATATCTTATTTAAAGAAGTATTTTTAAAATATAATATCCTTAATAATATTATATTAAATTCAGGTAACCTTTTTATAAATATATGTTAATTAGAGTTATACTATTACTTAAAGTTAAATTATAAGTTAAATATAACCTTCTACCTATAAATTAATAAATAAATAAAATATTAAAATTAGATATTAGAATGTTACCTAAAAACTTATTATAATAATAAATAAGATAATTAAATAAGATAATTATTATAAGCTAAGTTTACCTATTATAATATAAAGAATATAATAATAAGTTATAATCTATTTAAGTTATATTATAACTATTAGCCTAAGATTTACTTATATTCTAAAGATAGAATATATTAAGAGGAGGTATTAAATATAAAAGAATATATTTAAAAACTTTATAAATTATATAAAAACCTTTTAAGTTAATAATAAAATATATTAAAAATAAAAATAAAGTTTTATAATAAGAAATATAAGTTAGTATCTTTTAATTAAGAAGATTTAATAATATTAAATATAAAGAATTTAAAGTAAAGATAGCTTAATAAAAAGTTATCTTATAAATTTATTAAACCTTTTTATATTCTTAAATTTATTAATAAGTAGATATATTACCTATTATTATTAATAAAGTACTTAATATATTTTATCTTTTATATCTTACTTTTAAAGTTATATATTTATAAGTAAGATAATATTTTTATACTTAAACTTTTATCCTTAAAACTTATTAATAATAAGAATAATAGGAGTTAAAAGAGATTTTAAATAATAAGATAAGAAAAAGGGAGCTTTAATATCTTATTAAATAAAAAGGATATTTTTCTATTTATAATTAATAGGTCTTAAAGGAATTTATAAAAGATATATTAAATATATAAGAAAACTTTAATAAGAAAAATAAATACTATTATTATAGATAAGAGCTATAAAGTTATTATATAAGAAATCTAAGATAATAAATAATAATATTTATTAAGTTATTTAAAGGTTAATATAAAGGATATTAATCCCTTTTATTTTACCTATTAAGAGTAAATAAAACCCTCTAAGAGCGCTAATAAATAAGAGATAATATAAGGAAAAAAGAAGGAAAAGATAATAACTAAAAGTAAATATATAAGAAGGATTAAGTATGAAGTAGTTAATACTTATTTAATTACTTATATAAATATAATTAATATAACTATAATATATAAAGATCTTATTCCTTTTCTTCTTTTATTATTACTTCTTCTTCTTCTTTAAGCTAGCCTAAAAAATACTTTATTATTAATAGTTATAATATTAAATAAATATAAATAAAGAATAAAAGAATCTACCTTTATTTATTTTATATTATAAATCCCTTAAATAAATTTATTAATTTACTTTATATATTAAAGTATTATAATTTTTATCTTTAATATATTAATAGGCTTCTTTATATTCCTAAATTACCTTATAATATAATTATAAGAGGTAAGGTCTTTCTTTATAATAATTAAGAGCTATTTATATAGACTATCTACCTCTTTAAAAGCTCTCTTATTACTTAAATCCTTAAGGTTTATAATATTATTAAGTTATATATAAAGAGTAATTACCTTATTATATATAAGTATTATAAAGATAGGAATCTAAATCTAAGTAATTAATATATATTATATTTATAAAGATAGCTTAAATTATTATTAAAAACCTATTAACTTATATAAGTATTAAATAGTAATATAATAATTATAATATTTTAATATTATCTTCTTATCCTTAGAAGCTAGTATAAATTAGGTATTATTTAAAGGTTTAATATAAGTATTATATATAATATAAATATAAATACTTATATTTAAACTTAACTTCTATATTATTTATATAATTTATATAATATTAATAAATATTTATTAATAGGTAGGAAGTCTTATAAGAATAAGAAGTAAGTAATCTTAAGATAAATATAATATACTAGACTTATATTAATTATATATAAAATATAAAATAAGATACTTATCTTAATTAATATTAAGAGTTAATTAATTATTAAGACTAAGATTATTTAAATTAAGCTCTAATATAATAAAATTAGTAATAGGTATATTATTTATATATATTTATATTATAATAAGTTAATTATACTTACGCGAAGTATTAATTAACTTATAATATAAGTAATACTTAAAGAGAATTATTAAGTATTAAGATTATATTATATAATAAGTAGTCTTTAAGTAATATAAGTATATTAATTATATATAAGAAATAAGGGCGCGGAGTACCTAGGGAAGTTAATAGAATTAATTATAATAAGAAGGAAGAAGAAGATTTTAAGGTATTATAATAATAAAGATATTAAGGTATTAAGCCTAATTTTATATAAATATTATTATAAAATAATATTTAAAATAATATTAAGATATAAGTTAATAAAACCTTAAAATAAATATTTTATTAAATTAATTTAAAGATTTTTATTTATATATTAATTCTTTTATATTTATCTGTTTTAAACTTAAAGATAAGTTCTTTTAGAAAGGAGATAATTGTTATAATTAATAATTACCTACTTATAATATACTCTTAATATATATTATAATATAAGCTAGATTATAAGGAGAAATAATATAAATAGCTTATATCTTCTTAGAAGAAGTTTTATAGAATCCTCTTATAAGAAGACTTTTAGATTCCTTAAGAATTAGTCTTACTATAAATAAGATTAATATTATATTACTATATATCTCTTATATTTAGTAATTATAATAATAAAGTAAGTAAGGTAACTTATAAGTTATATAAGTAATATTAACTATCCTAAGTAGATATAATAAATTAAAAATCTAAAAATATTAAATTATATAAGGATATTAAATTAGTAGTTTTTAATTTAAGGTTTTTTTTTAAATTTAGGCTTAAGTTAAGCTATTTCTTAAGGAAGAAGCTAGAAATCTTTCTAACTTACTTATTAACTAATAAATCTAAAAATAGATTCTAAATCTAAACTTTATATTAAAAATATACTAATATAATATATTTATAGCCTTCCCTTCTTATTAAGGATAGGGAAATTTATTAAAAATTCATTAAAGTCTAAAAACTCTAAGTTAATTTAATGAATAGGCTATTAAAAGTAACTTATTTTATATTATAATCTCTTAAGAGTAATAATATAAGATATAAGATATTTCTATTAAACCTACTAAAACTAGCTTCTAAGTACTTATAATACTTAAAGTAGATTATAGATTTTTATAAATATAGATTAGTAATTAGTAATTTAAGGTTTTTTAAAATTTAGGCTTAGGTTAAGCCGTTTTTTAAGGGAGAAGCTAGAAATCTCTCTAACTTAATTATTAATTAATAAATTAAAAAGTAGACTCTAAATTTAAAATTCATATTAAAAATATATTAATATAATATATTTATAACTCCTCCCCTTATTAAAAATAGATAAATTTATTAAAATCTATTAAAGTTTAAAAACTCTTAAATTATTTAAAGTTAATTTAATTAGATGTTAACTCTTAATTATTTAAGCTATTAAAACCTACTTATTTTATATTTAAATCCCTTAAGAATAATAATATAAGATATTTCTATTAAATATAATACAATTAATTATAAGTACTTTAAGTAAGTAAAATATTTTTAGAGATAAATATTATTTAGATAAAGAGTATTTACTAATCTTAAGATACTTCTTTATATTAGATATACTTAAATTATTAATTATTATTAAATAATCTAAAATCTTATTATACTATTTATATATAATCTTTAGTAGTTCTTCTATTAATAAAGGTATATAAGATCCTCTTATATATTATTCTTTTAACTTAAAGAGGATCTTTTATCTTAATACTTTAATTAATAAAAAAATCTATTATTATTATACTCTAAAATTATCTTTAATACTTAAATTTATTTAATATAATATATATTTCTTATAAATCTTAATTTTAGGTATTGTTTCTTAATATATCTAATAATATTTAATTAAATTTCTCTTTTTAATATAAGAAATTATTTTGAAATTATTTTATTTAACTTAATTAATAAATTAGCTAGGATAAATATTACTTAATATAAAGTTAAGTATATTAAGATTATTATATTTTAACTTAATAACTTAATTATTATATTTATAAAAATATTTTACTTACTTAAAGTACTTATAATTAATTTTAATAAGTTTAATAGAAATATTCTATATTATTACTTTTAAGAGATTTTAATATAAAATAAGTTACTTTTAATAGCCTAAATACTTAGGAGTTAATAATTAAATAAATTAATTTAAGAGTTTTTAGACTTTAATTAATTTTAATAAATTTATCTATCCCTAATAAAAGGAAGGATTATAAATATATATTTTCAATCTAGAATCTATTTTTAGAATTATTAATTAATAAGTAAGCTAGAAAAGTTTCTAGCTCCTCCCTTAAGAAATAGCTTAATTTAAACTTAAATTAAAAATTATTAATTTAATATCCTTATATAATTCAATTTTTTTAGATTTTTAATTTATTAATACCTACTTAAGATAACTAATATTACTTATATAACTTATAAGTTATCTTACTTCCTTTATATAAGTTTAAAATTTATAGATATATATTAAGGCTTATTAAACTTATTATAGTAAAGAGTTTTAATATTTTATAAAATATAAGTTTAAAATAAATGTAAATAATATTAAGAAGAAAAGTAATTAATATAATTTTTAGTTTTTAAAGTAAGGAAACTAGTTTAAGATCTTGAATTTATATAAAGTAATTAATACCTTAATAATTTAAATTAATTTAGTATATTTATTTAAGGGATTAAGATATTTTTAAGCTAATACTAAAAGAGGTACTAAATATTTTAGTTAATATTAAAGTTAGAATTAAATCCTAACTTAATACTTAGTTTATATATATAGGAAGTAATATAATTATATTAGTAATATATATTACTACGTACTTATATGTTATTTAATTATATATGATAATATCGGCTTTTGATAATTATCTATAAAACCGATTTTATGATTTTCAAAACGCTGTGTCCGGAATATCGTTGTGACCGCCCGTCGGTGGTCCTTTGAGACTGGCATGGCTTTGGGAGAAATAGACACGACCTCCACCATTGAACCAGCGCCGATAGGAACTGAACCTAATTAGAAGCATACTAATCCGGCGAACATTGGGCGCTCCCTTAGTGACGAAGCCTGATCGGCAATTGAGGAACTATAAGGGACTAGGCAATAGTTTGAAGATACAGATGCAATCGAATGGGTACAACCGAGCCCTTGAATATCTAAATAAGATCAAGATACACAGTGATACCTAGCCTTCGCTACGTCTCTCCTCCTCAAAGCTTTGCTCTGATCTGTGGATAGACGCGTGTGGACTGATTCAACTGCGCCTGTACATGAGCATCGTCAATATCCACACGCTCAGTAATAGCCATAGCTTCAGCCGGAAGGTTATGCAGCGTATCTTCAACCAAAGATGCGACGTCTTCAGCGCACCCAAACGACAGGCTCCAGCCAGCTCCGCCTTGACCGTACGAATGTACAATGCGACTGGGCTCTTCCCTCTCACGCCCATTCACGACAACACGATGTTGTCTCAATTCTCTCTCTACGCGCACGTTGCGTTCTCGAGCCGGTCTCAGCCCTTGTGCCAGAGGATAATCAGGATCGACGCGTGCGTTTTTCAGGCCAGGGAGAAAGTTCTCGCAACGTGTGCGCATACGTTGGATCTCAGGCGAGTCTAGCTTGAGGTCCAGATTCCATTCGTGGGGCTGGGCGATGCCGCCGAGTAGCAGGATATTGTCGTTTCGTGGGACAATGAACACGATTTCGTTGTCATGGGCGGCATCCGCTGTGATAGCCAATGAGCGATCCACCTTTGGAAAATCGGTACCGTCATTGATGATCCTGATCAGGGCTCCTCGTAACGGAAAGCACGTTTTATCGCTCTCGAGCTCTAAGCTAGATAGCCCTGTGGAGTTCACAATAACATCAGCTCCAAAGCGCTCTCGAAGCTCGTCTTCCTGGCCGAACAAATCTCCGTGAATGGTGTCCGTGACAAATTTAGCTCCTTTGCTCTGAACCATCACCATCAGCCACTCCATTGCGCGGTCAGTATCAATGATTGGAGCCAGATGCTCGTAAGCGTCAACCGCACCGTAGTGAGGGTCAACGCCAGCCTTCATTATCAGACATGGAGCGCGATGGAAGCCACGGATGCCGCTGTTCTCTATCTCTCGCATTTTCAGCAGTTGAGCAGGATCTTCCTCGATGGGACGGGGGAAGAAGAAGTTCGAGTGCCTCATCTGCACCCCGGAGATGGCAGCTCGGTTTGGGTCCGACGCTATCGCATCCCAGATTTTGTAAGCCACCATGCACCAGCGCTTGGAGTTTTTCAATGAAATCGCGTCAGTATGCTGTCCGCACACTGCTGGAGGGAATTCAAATAGAGCTCCCGCAATTTGTGAGGTTAGACGTTGCTCGTCGGTAAAGGAGGCCCATCGTTGGGCCACGACTGTGACATGGTACCCTCGGTCAAGCAAAACCCAGGCATTGATGAGGCCTGTCACACCACCACCTATGATGAGGATTGTAGGTGAGGTTGCCGTTGGGTCTTGGTGCGGCAAAGGGTCAAGTGAGAAATTTTCGCCAAGAACGAGTGATTGGTCTAGAGTTGAAGCCATCTGGAACCAAGCATTGGCAACTCGGTACTGCACGTCTCCTTTGGCTTAATCTTTGAGAGACACATAGATGACACTTCGGCAACGGACAGCGCGTCAACTTATAATGGGAATTGGGAATATTCTCGAGCTGTGGAGGCATTGGCTTCTGCCCACCACTTCCTGCGAACTTCGCATTCCAATTGAGTCAGACATGGTGTATAGACCTAGTCATCTCTCAGCCGAGGCGCTTTGACAAAATGGATCTTCTCAATGTCTAACCTCAAGCTGAAGATGTTAGCTTGAACGTGCCGGTTCAGCTTGGTCTATAGCTTCTTCTCCAACGCTGATCTCACGAAGCTGAACTGATGGCGGCAGGATTTAGGTTGCTTTGTGACCAATGCAAGGTGCGTCGGAGGTATTTGTGCGCATCGAGACTTAGTGGCTGACTAGTGCTCAAGCCCGTTGCAAATCATGGTCTTACATGGGCACCCTTAGTCTAAGAGGCTTGACATCTTGCTTAGTTTTGGCTTAGGAGAAGAGAATCTCCTGTGCCTAGGGGAGAGCCCCTGGGCAAGGCTAGAGATGCAGAGACGGCAACTCAACCGTGGGAACAGGATGAACAGAGGCCGAAGGAAGATTGTTGCCTACAGCTTTCGTCTCCCCGGGTTAATACATTAGCAGGAGAAAGGCGAGCCGGGGTGTCGATTCCCAAACTTCTACAACAGAGAAGAGAAGGATGGAAAGTCCGGTGGACTACGTGATGCCTGGACCAGGGAACTAGAATCGGGCCGAGAGATCGATACTCGGTCCTGGAAAGTGGAGCAGCAGAAAATGCTGAATTCGCATGCCATTTGTTGAAATCAACATTGGATGCCGTTCTTACAGTCCAGGAGCTTTGACGTCTGACCATTTGCGGGGAAGCGCTAATCTCCAAGATCAACCCTTTAGCGTGCTGTCAACGCTAAATCTCCGATTTCTTGACCGATTTGGACGTTGGCGGTAGCTAGCTCAGGGCTAGATCTTGGTAGATCTCGCTGGATCTCGCTAGATCTAACTCTTCGAAGATTTGCAAGTTGCATGCGTCGTATATGGTGCAACTGAGTACGGGGAGCGACCAGCACAACAAAGGCCATCTCTTTGGCTTTTTGTAGACCTTTGGCTGGCATCGAGAGTGAGTAAGGATCAATGCGCGAGAGCGCCACCGTATTTCGAGGGGTGGCATCCTTTTTGGAAGACAATTTCGCTCGTCAAACCCCGCTCGATGCGTAGCAGCCTTCAACCATACCTCGGACCCTGACAGACATAGCCAAGGTAAGAACGTTCACTATGTCCAGTAGCGTGGTGAACCGCTGTCTAGCACCTGGGCTTGACAGCACTGTCTTTCCGCTAGGCCTGTCCAAGAGAATGCCTCGAACTGAGCTATGCATGTCCACTTGGGATCGAGCGCTTCAAGGTTGTCACAGTCTGGACCCTATGCGTCAGCTCATACAATCTCAGAAGCTAGCCTGCGTACTCATACCCTAGAAAGCGCGTTTCCCGTAGCGGTTAGAAGCTTACTCAATGGCTTCCACGTCAGGCTTACCGTGGTACGGTGTCGATCTCTTGTTTAGTGTTAATTAGGCACCGCGACTTTGACCCATCGATCATGTCGCACCTCATACGTATATCCAGATTGCTCAAGTGCCCAACACCATTGTGGCCACACATCGTTCCGTCTTGCATATGTGCTCGGTGTCTCCTCGTCGCCATCGACAACGTTTGGATCACACCCTGCTTGTAACAGCGTGAGCAGCAGATACTGTAGTCGAGTCTTGAGGACCTTCATTGGATGCGGAATCAGGTGCTCGAGACCATCGTAGTCCCTGCACAAAATATACTCTGTTGTGTCATCCGTGAAACCCGTATTCCTGGAGTCTGTTTCGTGTAAATTGTGGTCGATAGACTTGTCTTTGGAGCTCAGTGCACTATGAAAAGCAGCGCCTTGGTCGGTCTGCCCATTAGCGTTTTCCAGCATGCGAGACACTTTGACAAGATGTTGGGTTTGCGCTTCATGGCTTTCTGCGGTGACCAAATGCCCGTCATCACGGTCTTCTGCCAGCTTGTCTGTCTGGTAAACACATTGGAGTGTCCAGTGACAATCATCAACGTGGTCCCCTGGGTAATCCCGGTATCGCATGGACTCCCATTCCCAAAGTCTATGCGGATGTGCGAGAGCAATATGCATAGCCCCCTGCTCCCTTTCGTTGCGTGCGTGGATATTGGCTCCTCTTCGAATGAACGTCTTCAGGCAATTTAGAGATTGCGGTTTATATGATCTCACAGCGTGCAACAAAGGTGTCAGTCCCATATAGTTCCGTTTCTCAATGTCATAACCCTTGTTGATCAGAAAATTGAGTATCTCGCCGGCGGCTTGAGATTTCAGTTCGCTCAAAAGTAGAATTTCGTTCATCTCGAAGAGTACGTTCGCTCTGTCGGAATTATAACAGACAGACTCTTCCATGTCATGACCTCGGTCCAGAACCGCATTGGTTATGCGAATACATTGATTAAGATCTCCAATGAGAGGGACCGTGGTCGCCGAAGAAGACTTTGCATGGGACATGTAATCAACGTATCGGAACCAAATACTCCAGACAATGTCAAGCGCACTTCCGTAACTATGATTATTGAGGGCGTCAGTATAATAAAATTATACAATTCAAAAACGTAACTTACTGGTCACAGTTCTACCTATTGGCCCCACCAGTCAGGAGCAATAGAAAAATCTCAGGATCTCTAGCATTGATCGCATACTAAGCATGATATTAGCCTCTGGTGGTTGTTTCGATGTGCGAGCTTACAGATAACAAAGAGAAGCCGTAGGGATCAACGTCAAGTGGAGATGCTTCTCCCCTATTAAAGAGTCTCTGTACACCGACGAGATCGTTGCGTGAGACACACTGAATAATTGCTGAGTCTTGAGGAACTACATTAAACGTCTTGATGGATCGACTGATCTGAAGTGTCCATATGCCGTTGCAGTATCTGTCGAACGAAGCGGTGATCCCAATTGTACGCACGTTGGCTGTTGGAATGAAAGAGAGAAGCACCGTTTCTGGACCATCGGAGGGGACGCGATTCGCTAATAGAGTCCGTAACTGTACCCTGAGCATTCCACTTTGGGACACCACGCACAAATTGCTTTTAAGCTTGGTTGAGATGTTAGCTGATCTTACTACACCACCTCCGTGCCCACCTCCTTCGAGAATGGGCCCCTCATCATCCTGAGCAGATGCCAGTCGCTCTTCTTGGGCTTGATTGGTTGCAAGCTCACGCTTGGCCTGTTGGCGTCGCCGAATGCTTCTGGCAGCGTTCTCATAAGCCCAGCAAAGAAGATCTTCCACTTCACGACATAGCCAATCGCTTTGGGCTACGGCTAGAAACTCTCGAGGAGTGTGCTCCCCGAAGCTCGACGTTTTAATAAAGCTATCTTCCAAACAAGTGTTGTATTGCGAATATAACAATTGTAGAGGAAGCATAATCGCGTCGATATCCACTCGATCAAGAGTAGCCTGGTTTATGCGTTGGTCGGCTGAAGCCATTGGTGTCGATAGCAAGTCACCTCGTCCAATAAGTTCGTAGTCAGAAGTGCTCTCAATCGGCGTCGCTACGCTTCTACCGCTCAACGCCCAAGACGCTGACTCCATCTTCTGGCTTGGCTCGATGTTTTCCCTGGTTTTTTAAGCTGAGGGCGCTCTGCTCGGCGGCAATGCCAGAAATAACGACCAATCAATGTCACAGAGAGTAGGACTCTCGGGACAAGAAGTAGGCTGGCGGATCAATGGTGATCGAGATATAGCCACGCGATCAATCTGCTCATCAAGGGAGGTGGCACTCAAGTCGACATGCTCCCAGTCAATGCTTAGCCCTTGAGAATTTAAGTCAAATCCATGTGCCCTGGTCACAACGTCTGATTTTTCGATCGTCGGACTTCTTTCGATTCGCTCAGATTCTCGGGTGGCCTCGGTAGGCTCAGACTCGTTCCCTAGGACAGCAGAGATGATTGACACTTGAGCGTTTGTGCGGTTATCGCCCGATGTCACACCAGGTTGGGACACGGAAATCCTCCCCAAATCGAGGCCCGTGGTCTCAGCTCGAGCGGTGTTTGGCCTCCCTTTCGAATGCTGCGGGCCAGGAGATGTGAAGACTGTAATGTAAGGGGGAAGTACTATTGTTAAGCGTCAGGCATCATACTCTCAGCCACTCGATGTTCATTCTTACCAATGTCAAGGGGGGGGGACCTTTTCCGACGCTTGGGAGCGCGCTTTAATCTTTCTTCCTCTACCTTATGGCCCCTGCATTCGAAGGTGATCTGGTCAGCAGCGCGACGCTTTCTCTGAAAAGATAGCATCGCCGCCGTATCGCTGTCGGGGATGTATTTCCTGACATTCCACTTTTTGAATCTATGCTTGAGCTGTTTCTCACTTTTCGAAGTCAGTCAATGGTTCCAATCATCTACGTAACCTACTTGACAATGAAGTGATGCTCTGTTGCCATAATTTCAACGAGGTCTTTACGTGACACGTCGTCTTCCACGTAAAGTTTTGTCAAAAGGTCCCGCCAAACGTCCCACTCCTCGTCGTGGATTCGTCGTGCGCGTGGGAGATTAGACGGAACCTCTGATGTAAGCTGTGTCTCAAATGTGTCCATCGCTGTGGTCAATCTTCGTGAGGCTAGAGGGTTTTGGAATTTCTGAAGGTGAGCGGAGGGATTGGAGCTTTGGGTATTGTCTATAGCTTTGACCCGAATTTAGGCGTCAACGAGCCCTGAAGCTTTATTGTCGACGAGAGTCTTGCGTAAATCTCCAATGGTCAATATCACGGTGGTGAAGGGATTGATCCTACATCTTGGATTGCCCTCTTTGTTGTGAGTCAAAGGCTTTGGCCTAGTCCCGGAAAGGTACAAGAGACTTTTCGAATACTAGGTAGAACCCAATAAGCATAGGGAAAAGGGTCAACTACCAAAGGTACATCGCTGTCCTAGGGCGAGAAATCGAGGAGCAGGCTGCCATTTGGTGGGCGAGATGTTCAATTGCGGACCATTTGACAGGACGACAAGGCGACAAAGGCAAACTTTCACAGCCTGACCTCCATGGGGAGGACCCTTCGAATCAATCTCATTGGAAGAGAACATGCAGCTACTTCACCGGTCGGCTTTTGCTAATTTATATCGGGAATAGTTCTCCAATGGTCCAGTTCAGTCCTTTTGAGGAAAGGCGCTATCGACCTCATCTAGCCGCCATAAGGACAATCGACGAATGGCCATCGGCCACCCAAGAAGACGGTATCTTAATTCGGTCGGTCGAGTGCCGTACAGTACAACAAACGCTCGACAGCACAGCGCCCAGAGTCGACATAGAGCCTAATTTGACTGAAACTAGCAGCCAAATGGACACAACTGTAATTCGTCCTCTTTGATATTGTCAGCAAGGCCCTTTCAACAAACCTCGTAAGCTAGAACCTAGTAGCTGAAGAACAGAAAGTACTTCGAAACCCCAGCACTCAGCAGCAATGGCGAGCTTTCAGTTCGAATACAAAAAAGGCATTCGACCCTGCACAGATGGAGGTCATCCAGAATTTCTGCCTCCGAGCATACTCAGAAGATACGACTCTTCCAAATTTCCTCGGATCATATTGATCGGGAAGACTAGCGACATCTCACCTTTAGCTTCTGGGTCCACGCAGCCCCATTTCCTTCGACGATGTCTGCTTCGATAAGGCAGAACCATGAGTCAACCAAACAGCGGGATGGAACGTCTGATGTTGGAATGGCCAAGTGCGGTATAGATGCAAAGGTCAGTCCTTCAAGCAACGGCATCAGCTCCGGCCTCGCTCCATTCTAACCTTAGACACAGTGCAACGTGGTGCACTCCTTGGCGTCTGAACGTCTCCTGAATAAATCTCTGCAAGGACAGGTCGAGAGCCCTGTCCGAGGAGAGCCGTATCAATTGAAGTGCTGGGTTGAAGAGTCAGTGCAGAAACAGCCGTGGCACGGCATCGGAGCAGTATTGGAGCTTCCCTTGGCTAGAGGAAAGCCTCCGCCTAAAAGCGAGATTGCCAGCAATAGTGCCGTGGTAGGATCTGATGATGAATGGAGTTGTTTTCGAGGGAAGAATAAGTGAACAGCAGGCTAATTCGTGATGGGATTCTGCTTGTTGATGCAATGCAATGAAGTGCCCCATATACTTAGTGAATGAATCAGACCTTAGAGAACGACTCAATGATGAAAGATCACAATACAGACCGTCATGACAGTAAGTAGAGGACATCAAGTCCGGTATTGGCTTCGATTAAAGCGCGTACCTCCGTACCCAGCAATCACCGCGAACATTGTATTCAAACCCGGCTTTGATCAGTGCCCAGCTCCACTGTGGCCACAGTCCGTCCCTTCTGGCATAATCGCTTGGCGTAGCACCAGCCTTGTCGAAAGCGTTGGGGTCGCAATTCGCGTTCAGAAGGGTAAGTAGTCTGAATCTCATACGCATCTTCAGAACTTGTATTGGATGTCGAATTGTATGTTCAGCCCCAGCGAAATCATTGCAGACAATCGTTGGTATCCCAATACGAGGATGATTGACCGCTTGGCCCTCTGAAAGGTCGTCACCGGCTTGAAACCCACATTGGCAGCGATCGTTGGATTGTCTCCGAAAGAGATCTTCTTCTGCATCAACCTGCGGTGCCTCATGATCTCCAAGTTGGTCTTCGTAATCTTCTGCATGCGCCAAGCTTTGCGTGTGATAGACATAAGCAGGCAAAAAGTAATGATTCGAAATTGTATGCTCTGCAAAGCGTACGAGGCGCATGCTTTTCCAATCGTCGAAGATCTGAGGAGCTGCCAGAGCACAGTGTAGAGCATTCCGACCTGCTAAGTCTATTGCACGGACGTTGGCCCCTTTTCTAATGAGCGTTGCCAGGCTTATCACAGCGTGTGCTTTGCATGTAGTCGCCGTGTACAGTAGTGGCGTTAGACCGGCAGCATTTCTTGCTTCAACATCGTATCCAACGTTGATCAAGTACTCGATGGATTTCTCTGGGGCGGCCTGATGCGTAGCTTCTAGAGACCACCAGTCGCCTATCTCGAACAAGGCATTGGCTGTCTTCGGATCGTGACAAATAGATCCCTCAATATCACAACCTTTCTGAAGAGCAGCGTCGGTCATACGAATGCACTGATCCAGGTCTCTAGTGGCACCGCTTGCGTAGCACTCAGGGGGTAAAGAACCACTATGATAGTCTGCGAATGTGGACCATATGGCCCAAATGACGTCCAGAGTCTTACCATACCTATGATGTGGTCAATTCCTTTTCGAATGAGCATGGCTAGTTAACGGACTACTGACCGGTCGCAATTTTGGGTACCAGCCCCACCTCGGAGTAACAAGAGGAAGACCTCAGAGCAACCCGTATACATTGCATACTGCCCCAAACATCAATACGACCCACTCTTTGGTAGGGTGAATGGCCGGTCAACGTACTGAGAGTAGCGAAAACCCGAAAGGATCGACATCCAGAGGTGAAGCCTTGCCAGCATCAAAAAGACTTTGGACTCCCCGTACGTCATTGCGCGAGACACAATGGATTATTTCCGAATCGTGTGGAACGACATTGAAAGTCTCAATGCAGGGAGGGATCTGGGGGTTATGAATGCTCCCTGCAGGTATAGTAAATGTAGCCAATAATCCTGCTGTGCGCTTTTTAGCTTTCGGCATTGCGGAAATTGCAAGCATGTGTCCGGTATTCGAATCAAAAGGATCTGGGCGTCGGGCTTTCAATTGAATTCGGAGTGCCCCTTTCTGCGTGGTACTCAACAGATAACTTGAGTATCGTGCTTGCAATAGCTGCGATCCATTGCCAAGCTGTACGGTTTTATTTTCGGAAGATGATGGTATATCGTTTCTCCTTGAGCGGTATGCTCTCGCGTGCGAAGAATTTCCAGAATTTTCTTCTCTTCTTGCTGCCTGGCGCTGCCGCACAGCTCTCGAACAAGACTCCCAGATATAGCATAGTAGGTCCTCCATTTCTAGCGACAGCCACCTACTGTGGATCAGGTCAAGGAGATCAGAAAGGGTTGGCCCTTGGAACGTGTACCAGTCTAGCATATCATAATCCATGGAGTTGGATAGATGGGATTTCATGAAGCCTAACAGTTCAACAATCATTTCAGGGTCGCAGCCATCGGAATTGAAACTTTCAGCAACTCGGCTTTCTGCCGGCGCTGATGGTGGGTCTGCTCGACAACGTCGTACCAAGTCCCCCGAAATTTCGGCGCCGCTCGTAGCGAGACCTATATACGAAGGACTTTCCTGGCTTCCAGATGTTTGACTTGATAATTCTCCATATCGCGTTATCTCCCTTGTCAAGGTGAGCGCTGCATATGGCGATGATGCAGTTGCAGGCAGGCCCACAAGCTCTGCCCAATTAAAATCTGTCGTACAGGCGCCTACCTCAGTGGAAGATGTTATTTCGGAGTGGTCGCTGTGAAAGCGATTTTGTTGTCGTTCTAAATCAAGACCATCATCAGAGCATGTGAGCTGTAACTCTTGGGCTGAGTCTCTGCCGAAACCCTGCCCGGTTGACTGTGAGTCTTGTAAGTCTCGTGAGTCAGTCAAACCCGGTAGGATCCTATTATACGACGCATTACTAGCATGTGACGAAGGTTGGCTTTCAAAAAGCCCCAAGTCCCACACAGAATCGAGACTATCATCGAATCCGACATCCGAGGAGAGACCCAATTCGAAGTTTTCAGGAACCGAATTCAGAGGGGTAGCAACATATGCAGAGCTTGCTTGATTCGAAGCATCAGCCTCCCTGTCCTCCAGTGAAGTTTGACGCTCTAAGCAAATCATCTTTACGTAGTCAGGAACGGCTAAAAGTGAGCTCAGATACTAGTCGGTTCTCTAACGTCGGAAACACATACAATCGCAAGGTACTAAAGACCCTTTCCACCTTTTGAATGCCCGCTCTATCCTATCTGCCCCGAGCATGTGGCCTCTGTCCTCAAAGCTGATGCAGTGCCTGGCCGTTTGGTGATGATCTCTCAATAATAGCATGATCCCCATGTCTGCTTCACTTATATACTTCTTCACACCCCACTTCCGAAAGCGGTCCTTGAGTTGTTTCTTGCTGTCCGCAGTCAGCAATCTTCTGTTGTCCTTAGGGTTCGCAAAGTTCGAATGCTTGACATCAATACGCTGAGAGCTCTCATACGTTATGTTGAAGCGGTGTTGCCTTGCCATAATTTCCACGATCTCTCTGTGCGATGCCTCATCCTCGAGGTACAATGTTGTGAGGGTCTCTCGCTGAGCTTCCCATCGCTCTGCCGGTATTCGCCGCGCACGGTGACGGTGTTGCTGGGGCGACTGAATGGGCATCTCTCCTGTTCAGAGACTTCCAGGAGGCTTGAAAATGGGAGCAAACATATATTATTTCTTGCTAAACTCGCGGCGCGGATTCTTTCTAAGTCAAGACTGGTCTTGGCGTAGCCTTGTCAGGTAATGTACCTTTCGTTTCACCTCCTTCAAGATAGACCAACGCTTTTGAGACTAGCACCAAAATCATATGCAGGTTGCTAATACCAAGACGTCATCACAAAACTGAGGGTTAGTATGAAAGTATTGTTTTTCTCGCGTTTCTCCTCAAAAGAATCTCGCTAGCCTTGACTCCCGTCATGCCGTCCTCAAAAGAATACTGGGCGTGCCATTGCTGCCGCCATCTCAACAATCCCGCGATCAGCCCTCAGCGATGTGCCAATTGTCCTCATTTTAGATGTGGACTCTGCACCAAAGTGGTCATATCAACGTTATGACTTGTAACGGAGCAGGAAGAGCTGACGGTAGATGGGTCTCGCCTTTCCTGGGGTAACGTTCTCTGACTTAGTGCTTACAAGGGACTTGATAAACTGCAGCTCCTCGTTAGCACGGCCTTTGCCACGTCAGCCTGCGCTAGCCACCCTCTTTGTCGTCTGGCAGACTCAGGCTCTACTAAGCCTAGCAATAACAGATATGCGACTATGACATATCCACCCTTTTCTGACGTGAACGGCAATATCTGCGATCCGCCGCTTTTCACTGACAGAGTTTCAAGTGCTCGTGCAACTTTATATCATGTTCTCGACGCGAGGGTGGTGGATTTGCTGTCATTGCGCCCAACTCAACAATACGGAGATCCACCCACAGAAATGCGCCACCTGTCCACATATGAAATGTAGCGGTTGTACTGTTCTTAAATCATGAGTGTATCTCAAATTATCATGCGATTGCGGACACAGAACTGCGATGCCTTGTCTATGAATGCGGACTCACGTTACTCTCGCTATCGATCTCCCAAGCGACCCGTCTTGAACGAAGCCACAATGTATGTGACGCGCCTCCATCTCCCAGACGCGAGAACTGAGACTGCCCTACGACTCCACAGTCAGTCTGTGCTGAATGTTATGCGGAGACATGGGGACAGCAACTTTGGATACATTGGGGGCGACACATGCAGCATCAACGCGGAAGCTGTACGCTCTTTTCAGTCCTCCACGAAACCACGTCTACTTAGGACGAAAGGTCTGTTTTGTTGGACAGTCAGATCATGTCAACCTCCGCGCTGACCGCGATTGGTCAGGATTTGGCCCATGCAAGCGAAGATTCCGGATACAGGTAGCGGGAGCAGTCAATCAATTACAGAGGAACGCAGGCCTTGTAGCATCCTCAGAGGCCAACGGCTGTCCTCTCGCTTTTGACTCTCAAGGTCCCCTTGAAATGGTAAGCAAAGCAAACAGGAACGTTGCTGGCGCTGTAGCCTGAACCGATGAGTGATACCCAGCCAAGTCTGACAATGAATTGCGTTGGAGCGAGGTCTTTTGGCATCCGGAGCCAGGAGTATTGGTCGTTCTCAACCATCGTACATACGGTGTTGCTACGCAAACATCCTCAAGCTAGTATAGCGACGTATTTGATGTGAGCGTTACCCATGGTGCCAGATCACTTCGACTCCCTCCTTCAAAATCATCCGAACGTGCGGCTTGCTGGACAGTCTCTCTCTGAGCCTGTATCGCCAGAAAGCTCGTGGCCATCATCAACCCCTTCGCAAAGGACAACAACATCCAAAGCCGACCCTGGACTCTTCCAAGCGGTTACAAACGTGCTCCTGGCTACCCATCCTTCTTCCATACCCCCCAGCATAGTCCTCACCCGGTCAATCTTCAACTTCCAAGTAGGATGATTTCTATCCAAATGCAGCAGCATCAGATAAAGATATTTTTGCAAGGCCACAGATGCTTGCGCTAAATAAGATTGGCCGTACATCATGATACATAGGCTGCTTAGGATCTTGGATGGGCATTGGAGGCGTGGATAGCGTTACTGATTGCCCTGAGACCGGCAACTACCGTACCACCAACGGCCTGTATGACATCAAGCTCGTATCCATGAGGTCACCGCGGTTATTACTTTATTGACGCGTTAGTATCCATCCACGAATCTTATTTAATAAGGCTACTAGTAAGATAAATATCCTCTTAAGTAATATACTTAATTACTATCTTATAAGTAGCCTTATATATTATTTCCTTCTTAATTAATAATAGATTAATTAGTAATGAAACTTTTAATAATATTATTAATAAAAGTATAGATAAAGTATTTAATAATTCTTTTACTAATATTAATAGTAGTAATATTATTATAAGCTATTTTAATTAATCTATCTAATTAAGAGGATAAGTACTAAGTAAATAATAGTTTAAATACTAGTATTAAGCTTTAAGAATTAATAATTAAATATATATTATTTAAAGTTTAGAAGAATAAAGAATAAAGAATAAGAGTAGATTTTAGGAGGTTAATAGTATTAATACCTTAAGTGTCCCTAATTAATAGCCTCCCCCTTATACTAACTTTAAGCAGAACTAGCTTAAGTTAGCGCTCGCCTACGTAATCACACTAGTTATACATCACGTTAAAGTATCTTGACGATCGAATTCCTAAACCCCTACGCATGAAAAGCCTCGACGGAGCGACATTGTCTGAACCCCGGACGATGTCTCTGGAGCACGACGGCACAAACAAGCTGGAGGCGCTCCTTCAAGACATTCGCAAGGACGTAGAAGCGCTGAAAGCAGGCGACCATGGAGCGCACAATCGTTTACTGGTCAAGAGCGCTCAATTTCAGCTTGCGGTGGAGAAGCCCGCTGATACGACGATGAGGATGAGATTTGCGGCAGGTCTACGACGTTTTTGCCCCTGATGTTGGATTGCAGGAATGCTTATTATCCTTCCGTCGGACAGTTCCTGCAACAATTTGCGATTCGCATCTTTATTGAGAATGGCGTCTTCTCAACCCTATGTGCAAAGGCGGATCCTGAAATAACCGCCGAACAGCTGTCGAGGTATACTAATGAGAACAAGCTCTTGATTGGTAAGTTCCTCTCGACATATGTAATGCATTACTCCAGCTTTGTAAGTTTCTCACGCACAACGTAGCCCGGCTCATGCGATTACTGGCTAATGTGGGAGTAATAGATGAAGTGGCCGAGAATACTTACAGGCCTAACGAAGTAACGCACCACATCAACCAACCCGGATTCACAGGAGCGGAAAAGCATCAGTAAGTCTTCCCTTCGTCACGCGAGCTGGCTCGGATTACGTACAACAATGCAATCTCATATAATCGCTATTGAGCGTTCTTGCAGTTTCGACGTCCATACCTCTGTAGGCGTGCGACTGGTGAAATCTATGCGTACAGGTGCCGGCGTTCAGCAGTTCAATGACGCGCCTTCAAAGCAAGCACCGTGGGAGTATGCCCACAACGGCAAGTCCTTCTGGAAGGTTCTTGGAGAGAATCCAGAACATAAGAAAGATTTTGATCTATACATGGCGGCTCGACGAGAGGGAGGTCTCGTGCCGGACTGGTTCGAGCTCTATCCTGTCGGCCGGGAGCTGGGACATACGACCGCCGAGGTCGGTCCGGGCCTGAAGGTCGGAAAAGATGATGTGCTCTTCGTCGATGTGGCAGGTGGTCGCGGCCACGATGTTACAAAATTTCGAAAGTCTTTTCCTCACTTGCCTGGGAGGTGCATTTTACAAGATCTACCCGGAACGATAGCCGAAGTGAAGCAGGCTCCTCCTGAAGGAGTGGAGTTAATGGAGTATGATTTTTTCACTCCACAGCCATTGAAAGGTGAGGCTTTCCTGTCATCGCCGTCGGAGCTTACTTGGGAAACTACATCATCTTATCTCGTTGATATGTGAAATGGCAAAGATTGCCCGAGAATAGGACAACCTTGATGTTAGATTGTTTGCTGATTGTCATACTCCGTCAGGCGCCCGTATCTACTTTTTCCGCAACATTGCGCATAATTGGTCAGATTTGAGCTGCTCCGCGATATTCTCCAATACCATTGCCGCCATGGTCAGAGACTATTCTCGCATTCTCATTGAGGACTTTGTCCTGCCGTCTACAGGGGCGACCTACCGCTCTACGTCGATGGATGTACACATGCTCTTTTCCTTGGGAGGTATAGAGAGGACAGAGGGCCACTGGCGAGAACTATTAGAAACTCTTGGATTGGAAATTGTCAAGATTTGGTCGGACGGCGTGTCCGAACATGAAGCGATCATCGAGGCAAGAAAGGTATGAATTGAATCCCTTGTGTCTCTATTGACGGACGAATGATACTGCTGAGCTGGACTGGAAACCCTTTAAATCCAAACTTATGACAAAGCGAAGGGGACGACAAGATACTAGCTAGATGTCAAGCGTAGTTGCTTCAAAGATGACTCGACGCTCTATCACTTGTCTCTAATTTCCTGCCATTGTCTCATGCTCCGGCCGTAGATCTGTAGAATGAGAATAATGAAGGCAGCTGAGAGAGTGATGGCTGCCTGAATGCCTAGTACCTTTGCCGGACCAATCCTTTGGATCCAGGGCAGCTGGATGTAAGTAGCCATGAAGCCACCCCAAATACGACCAATCGCGACCCAAGCGCTGACCTCTCCGGAGCTCCCAGGGTAACAGTCGAGTAAGTATGCGTTCACGGCCGTCGTTGAAATCATGATCCCGCAACATTGTCCGGCGGCAAAGACGGCAAGGATCATGTAGTGCCAACGATTTTGGATCCCGAGACCGATGATTATCAGGCTCACGACCATGATGCAGGTGGCGATGTATGAGATTGTGAGCCGCGATTCGGGGTCGATTCGGCCGGTATGGCGGTCTGCATAGAAGCGTCCAAAGGCATCGTGCATCCAGTGTCCGATAAGCCAGCCAAGGGTCACGCCCACAATCCCGAAGAAATAGAAGAACCCTGGAGAGCGCTAATGAGCCTCGGCAAGCTCATGTTATGTGAAGAAAGAAAACATGCAGGCTCACCTAAATTCTTGGGATTGAAACCGTAAAAGTTGGTCAACCATATACTGATTGTTGTGTTGACTGAGATCACCCAGGCAAAATTCAAAAAGTAGTAGACGACAATCAGCAGGACTGGAATCTTGGTGATTGCAAAAATCGGCTGCAATACTACTGAAAACGGTCTGTGCTCCATCCGGGCGCCCTTTGCCTGCTCTAGGCCGACAAGTCGACGCCAGCGCGACCGGCGCGGTATCTGCTGTTCTTCCCGTAACGTGCGGTCATAGTACGGTTCGTCCAGAAACAGAAGTATCAAAAGTCAGCCGAGTCCCCACAAGATGGTGCATATCCAGAAGCCCCATCGCCAACTGACCTTGTACTCCACAAAAGCAGTAATCAGTGGCCCGAGATACGGGCTCAGTATAATGGGAAATTCTACGTAGTTGATCTTTCGAGGATGCTCGTGGAAGAAGAAGAGGTCCTTGATCCACATCAAAGCGCCGCCTTGGGCCGCACTGGCTACAAGACCGTTCAGGATGCGGGCCGCGATGAAGGACCGGAGGCTTGTCGTTGCTGCAGCCCAGGCACATGTCGCTAATGACAAAGTTTGGAAGAGGAACAGGATCGGTAATCGGCCAAAGTAGTTCGAAACGGCCACGACAAAAAGACCGCAGATTCCGAGACTGAAGATATTGCCGACGACGGCCTTTTGTACGTCGTATTGAGACGCCTTCCATTCGCTGTGACTGGTCGTTAGCGAGCGAGGACTGGTCGCGAACATATTGATGAAATGAGCTGTTGAGGATTTACATAGCTTGCGGAATCAGAGTGACGATGCCTGTTCCGGCAGTATAGTCGGGTAAGAACGCAATGTAGCCAATGATCGCAAGAGTGACGGCTTTCTTTGCTGGTGACCAATTGAGGGGGTCATCCGGACTGTCACTCGGCTGCGGTATCAACGCGGTGTGCCCGTCCGACGTTTTCTTAAGGTTGGAGCTATCATTGTATTCGTCGGCGTTGACAACGTAACCTTTCAGAGCGGTTTCCCGCTCGTCAACCTGCAACACATGCTTCTCGGAAGTCTCTCCTCTCGAGATTCGGCTAGCTGATGACATTGTTTTGAAAGGGAGGGTGGCTCGCAAGGCAGACGAGATGCCAACCCACAAAGAACGACCGGAAATAGTGTGCTCTCTTGAGAGAGGCTGTCTGGGGTTGTGGGACAGATGATCCCGGTAGCCTTGGCCGAACGGTCCTCGACTACAAGGAGGTGGACGCCCCATTCCTATCAGGCCATCACAGCCAGCCAAATTAGCCGTGTCTGCGCTCTAATGGCGCCGGCTCTTTGCTAAACTTGCCTAAAGTACGTGGCTAGGTGGGCTAAGTACGATCTACACACCATGATAAGTGATAAACACTGGTTAGTACGGTGTTGCCTTTTATGGATATTACTGTAGACATGTCGTCATAAGTCGTAAATATCTATTACGTGATAAGGCACATTACTAACGATACTAATATATAGATATCTTATTATTTAGCTGCTAAGTGACTAGTTTACTACTATTAGCTTATATATAATAAGTATAAGGCCTTTTAAAGTAGCTCTAATACCTAAAAACCCCTTATATCTAAGTAATATAATCCTAGGATAAGTAAGCCTAATTATATATATATAAAATAGTCCTAAGGTAGGATAGTAAGAGTAATTAGATATATATAATTAAAAATCTAAAAAGATAGAAAATATAAATAGAATTTAATAAGTAAATAATATTAATATTACTTGAATTCGCTTAATTAATAATTAACCCCTTATATTAACCCCTAGCTAAACTAGCTTAATTAATATAATATTACCTTTTACAAATATTAATATTAATATATTATTATAAGTTATAAATATTTATTATATAATAAAGTATATTATTAATTATATAAATATATAAATATCTTATTATTTAACTATTAAGTAATTAATCTACTATTATTAACTTATATATAATAGTTATAAGGCCTTTTAAAGTAGCTTTAATACCTAAAAACCTCCTAAGATCTAATTAAATTAGAATTATAAAAGAAGGTAAAGGATAAAGTTATATATAAAATGATTTATTAATTATTTAAGCGTTTTTATTAATACCTTGAAGAGGTATTTAATATATAATTAATATTTATTATAATATATAAGTAATATAAGTTTAACTTCTATTATTTAAATAGCTAGATCTTAATATTATTAAGGCTAGACTCTCTTACTTATATAATAACCCCTTAATAAAAGGAGTAGCTTAAATAGTAGCTATTATATCTTAATAATTTAATAATTTCTTAAAGGACCTTAATAATTAACTATCTTATAAATAAATAACCTAGGTAGAAGAGAGGACTTAAAGGATATATAAGAAATATCTTAAATAGATAGTAAAGTAAGTATAAAAGATAGGCCTTATTATCTATTATAATAATAATAAGTATTACCCCTTTTTGAAAGGGATCTATTTTAGAGGATAAGAGGATAAATTTTATATAATCTTTATATAAGATTATTAAGTATCTTATTATAAAATAATATATAAACTTATTATCTAGATTACTAGTATTTTATATAAATTTATTAATATATAAGAAACTTATAAAAGTATAGTAAAATGAGGT
>JAABUL010003248.1_pt1 | contig 24642 bp, 1 predicted proteins | sample 5559151 | NCBI WGS metagenome assembly JAABUL01 (sample SAMN10711876, study PRJNA513368) | rock metagenome | isolation source: Antarctica rocks | place: Antarctica: Victoria Land, Pudding Butte sud | reverse complement strand
TAATAAAAACTTTAGTTCCTTAATTAGAAAAAATTCTACTATTTTTTTTTATAGATTCCTTTATAATTATTTGTTTTATTTATACTTCCTCTTCTTTTCTCTTATCTTCTTTATCCTCTAACTTTATTATCTTTGAATCTTTTAGATCTTAGTAGAGTAGAGATAAGATATAATATATCTAATATAGAATTTATTAATAATATAACTAAATAAGATTTCTAAAGGCTTATAATATCTGACTTTAATAGAGGCTATCTAGGTTAATTAGTTAATTTATAAGTATAATATTTATTACCTTATAAGATAATTATATAGATCTCTACTTTTATTATTTATACTAGCTTATTTCCTTTCTAAAACTAGCTTATACTTTATTTTTAGAACTTTTTATAGATAAAACGTTAACTATTTTAATAAATTATTATATTAATAGATTTAAGGACACTTATAAAACTTATATCTATTTGAATTTATAAATTATTAATATTACTTTATATTATAAGTATTAAGTAGTAAAGTGTTTAAGAAATATATATAAGATAAGAGTAAAGGGATAGTAAGGTACTTTAATCCTAATTAGGGGATTATTAGATGTAGAGGTAATAAATTTAAGAAGGAAGGAGAATATAAAGGATTATATATTAAAATTAAAATTATAAGAGCCTCTATTTTACTCTTAAATATAATAGATATAATAATATTTAAATTAAGATATATATATATATAATAGGGATTATAAATAAGTTAAGTAATTAAATAATTATATTAATAATAATTCTTAAGGCTATTAAGAATATATAATTTAAGGAGTTAAATATCTTTAAATAAAAGATTTTAATTATAAATATAAATTTTATATAAATATATATTAAAGAATTATAATAAGAAGTAAGAGAATATAAGGAGATTAAGAATTTTAAAAATTTAAAATTATTATTAATTAAGTTAATATATTAATAAAATTAAACTCCTTATAAGGTTAATAAAGTTAAAGAAATCCCTTTATAAAGAATATATTACCTACTCTCTTATAAGGCTTATATAAATATTAAGAATTATTAAGGTTAAAAGGATTTAATAAATATTACTAATAAAAAGGAATAAAAAGGAGAGGGAAGTAATAATAAAAATTATAAGTAAAAGGTTAATTATAATATTTTAAACCTCTAATTATAAATATATATTAAAGATTATAATAAGAAATAAAAAGGAAATAAGATATTAAAAAGGAAATATTTATAAATAAATATTATATATTACTTTATAATAATAATAAGGAAGTTATTTAATATAATAATATATAAAGTATAAATCTTTATCTTTAATATAAAAAATTAGTAAAAAATTAAGAAGAAGATTTAATAAGAGAGTAAAGCCCTTTACTTTAATTTAAATACAATAAAGAGGAGATAGCTGATAAGTATATATATATTAAAGAAAGCTTATTCCTTATTTATAATAAATATTATATTAATAATAATAATAGTAAATAAGTTAATTAAGAGGAATATAATAATGGTAAAATTTATAAAATTTATAAAATAATATAAATAAAAGATTAGATTAATATAATGTTTTAAATATTAATTATATAAATATATATATTATAATTAAGGTTATAATACATTAAAATATAAGATAAAGATTATAAATACTCTTTAAAGATATATTATATATAAATAATAAAATTATCCCTCTTAATTCAATATATATTTAATAAATATTCGGGAGAGATAATATATTAAATAATAAATTATAAATAAGACCCTATTTTATAAGATTAAATAGGAGTATATAATAATAATAATAAATATTAAAGGACTTATGATTATAAATATAAAGAAAAAGAGGAAGGTTATTATTAATCAAATAATATATAATATACTTAATAATAAAGAGTAATTAGGATTATAAAGACTTAAGTATAAATTAAAGAGATTATTTATCTTTAAGAGGCTCTTAATAAAAGAGCTTAATTAATAGATATTAAAGGTAATAATAAATAATAATAAAAAGTTATTAAATAAAATTATTTATTTATTTATAAAGATTTAATTTTAATTTGATATTATACTTGTATCTAGCTAATCTATAAAAATTAATTACGGGGGCCTTTAGATAATTCTATATAAAGGGAAATCATATATATACGCCTAGTATAGTACTAGATAAAACCCCCTATGATTTCCCCTTTATATAGAGTTAATACTTTATTCTCCTCTTATACTATATTTATTCTATTAATATAGATTATATATATATATAACGCTTAAAAGGTATTATAATACTAGAATACTAGTAGTATATTATAAGGTAATATATAAGATAGGAAAGGTAGGAGGGATGTTCCGTATAATAATCTATATAAAAGGTAGGTTTATTAAACCCTAAGTTATATCTATTAAATCCTATAAGGGCTAGTAGGGCTAGGACTAATTAGGCTAATAAGATAATATTAGCTAATATAAGTATAAAGCTATTTATTCGCTAGTAAAAACTAACTTAATAGCCCTATTTATATTATTTACCTTAATATTACCTTTATACCTTTCCCTTCTTTTATTAATATCTTATATAGGCTATTTATCTTTATTATAATAACTAGGGTTTACTAGCTCTTTTAAAACCTTAGATATCTTATAATTATATACTTAACGTCCTATTTCCTCTAATTATAATTATAGCTAGCTAATATAATATTAAGTACTTTATACTTATATAGGAAGTCCGCTAGCCCTATCTTTCCTATATATATTTATATTAGAGCGGAACTCTTAGCCTTTATAAGTCCTTTATAAAGAGATAGTCTTAATATTTATAGGTTATTATCTTAGGCTAGGAATAAGTATCTTCTTTAAATTATTAATTAATACTTATCCTATTCTTTATCTTATTTTAAGCCCTATTAAGAGCTAATTATGTTCTTAACCCTTTATAGGTAGCGGCTACTATCCTCTCTTATAACCTCCTCCTAGTTTTCTATCTATAGGGAGCGTAGCGCCTATTCCTCCTTTTCCTTAATAGGAATATTATTAGCCGCCCGCGCCCTACCTTATTTAAGCTATAATATCCTCCTAATTTAAGTATTATCCACCTTAACTATTAGGTATATTCCCTATAGGGCCTAGTACTATAATACTATTTAATCTAGCGTAATCTATATTAGGGTAATACCTAACTTAGCCTCTAATACTCTTATTAGAGTAGCCTTATATACGCCTAAAACCCTCCTAAGGATTAATATATAAGGTTGGAATCCTACTTATTTAGGTCCTTATCCTAGTTTCTACCCCTTTTATTAATATTACTATTCACTTTTAACTTAAGTCTATTTATTAGTAGGGGGGTTTTATGCTTCTAATAGAGGTAGATTATTAATACTTAAGTTAATCCCTATTTACTCCTTAAATATATCTCTTAAATAAATTTAAATATTATTATTACTTTAACTTACTCTTTATTCTATTATAAGTCTTATTTAAGTAGATTATTCCCTTATCTTAATATATTAATACGCGTATATTATCCTCTTAAATTACATAAATAATATTTATAATAGCTATTAATAAATATTACGCCTTATAAGGTTAAGACCCATATTTTATATTATTATTAAAGGTCTCCCTTATTTAAGCTATTTATATCTTATAAGAACTATTAATATTAAGCCCCTTATTAAGTAATATAATATAATATTTCTATCCTATTAATTAAGGAATATTATATTAGGTATTTAATTATATTTATATTAAAATCTATTATTCCGCTCTTAATTAATAATTATATAAGGGGACTTAAACCCTTAAGAGGTATAAGAGTTAATATTAATAAATTCCTTATATTTAATAATCTATAAATCTTAAGAATATCCTATTTAATAATTAATAATTTAATATATCTATTAATTAAGATTAACTTTAACTTATATTAATAACGCGTAATAGTTATTAATTAAGTGGTTTTTATAAGTAATTTCCCTTATAAATATTAGGCGCGAGTTAATATATCTTAGGCCTTAAATTTAATTTTAACCTATTCCCTATTAGGGGATATTTATATAAGGAGATAGGAGGATATTTATCTTTATTCTCCTAGCTACTCTTAGCTAATAATTATATAAGGGGACTTAAACCCTTAAGAGGTAAAGAACTCGTCTTAATAATTTATCTTATATTAGCCTATATTAATAATATAGCCCTAATTTCTCTTTTCCCTTAATTAAATAATATATTAATATAATCCTAACCTCTAGCTAATAATTAAATAAGGGGACTTAAATCCTTAGAGGTATAAATCGCGTTAATAGCGTTAGCTAAATTTTCCTACTATTAAGCTTACTCCCTTAAGACGCGTTAGCTTATTATATTATATACTTAAGTCGTACTCCCTTAATAAGGCTTATCGTCACCGCGGTAAGGTTAATAGATAGAGCGTAAAGAGGTTAATAGATAAAGTATAAGGAGGTTAATAGATAGAGCGTAAAGAGGTTAATAGATAAAGCGTAAGGAGGTTAATAGATAGAGTATAAGGAGGTTAATAGATAGAGCGTTATTTATAAAGATAATAATAAATAAACTTACCTATTTAATTGAAAAAGAAAATAGGTTATTTTTAAAGAAATAAATATATAAAAAGAGAATAATAATACTTTAAACTTAAATATTTAATATATTAATTTTAAAGATATTATAATAATATTAAGGATAAAAGAAATATAACAATAATCTTATCAAAAGATATAATTATTTAAAATATAAATATCTTAATAATTTATTATAATATTAAGAATTATTTATTATATAATCTTAACTTTAAGATATTCTTTTTAATATATAAAGTAAAATAAGGTATATAAATATACTTCTATATTAATAAAAGATTTTAAATAAATAATAAAGATATAAAATTCCTTATAAAAATATATATATCTTAAAATTCTAATTTTATATTAAAAAAGATAAGGATTATTTAATATACCTTTATTATATAATATATATAATTTAGATTTATTATTAATAATAGATAAAAATCTATTAAGCCTTTTAATAATAAGAGAGAAGGTTAATTATTTTAAAAAATATATTATAATAAATAATTTTAACTTTTATTACCTAAATTAAACTAATTTAAAGGATTTTTTATATTACTTTAAATTAAACTAATTAATAAGAATTGTATTTAATAATAAAATTAATATAACCTTATTAAATAAGATAATTATTTAATAAATAAAGGGATTTAAGAGTATAATTAATTTAATTTTCATTATATTTAAATTTCTAAAAATAATATAAGTTTATTAAGTATATCTTAAATTATAATTTAATTCTAATTACCTCCTTATATATATAAAGCTTAATTTAAGTATAAAAGAATCACAATATATATTTAAAAAATTATAAATCATAGTAAATTCAAAAAAAATTAAAAATAAAATTTAGATGTTAAATTAAAAACTAGGTTTTAAATTATTTTTTATAACTTTAATAAAGTTCAAAAGAGATAATAAAATAAAAAACCCCTTAAATAAAATTAAGAAATAAAAGGGAGAACCTTTTAAAATTTAAAATATTAATTTATTATAAAGAATATTATAAAAAGTATAAAGATATTTTAATAAAATAAAGATATTATTATGAAAAAAATTAAATATATAACTATTAAAAAGAGAGATAGAATATTATAAATAAAAAAGATAGTTAATTTTAAAGGAAAAGTTTAGAATATTATTAAATTATAAGAGGATATATAAAATTTTATTAAATAAAAAGATAACAAAATTATTATTATAATCCCTCTTTAAATTCCCCTCTTTAAGAAGGAATAATAAAAATAAGGTAATTAAGACCTTTAAAAAGAAAATAAAAATCTTATAAATAATATTCTTCTTACTTCCCTTATAAGTTAATTTAAATAATATTAAAGGTATGAAATATTTATTATTTATAAATCCCTAGTGATAAGATAATATATAAGAAAGTTTAATAAGTTATTTGTAAGTTAAAGTATAATAAGGCCTTAAAATTTAATAAAATTTAAAACTAATTTCTTAAATAAATAATAGATAAGCATTTTAAGAAATTTATTTATCTATTTAATATATACTTCTCTCTTAAGTATTATTTAAGGCGGTTTAAAAAAAATAGTTATCTTAAAGAAATTAAAGAAAGAGGATTATATAATATTTAATAGTAATAATAAATATCCTTAAAAAGACTTTGAAATAAAATCAATAATTACATAATAATTTAATAATTATATTAAAAATTAAGGTCTTTTCCCTTTTAAAAAATTAAAGTATAAAGGAAAAAATTAATTAATAAATTATTATAAATTATTATAAATATAATATATATAATATAAGATTATAATATGGTTAATATAATTAATCTCTTTTTATTAGATATTATAAGGGCTTTTAATAATATATTTATAATTTTAAGAGAAAGGGAATTTTTTATTATATTATAAATTAAGTAACAAGCTTCTTTAAGAAGAAATCCTTGTTTATTATTACTAAGAGAATAATAAATAAAATACAATTAATAAAGATTTTTTAAAAATTATTAATCTTTTTTATCCTCTTTTTATTCTTTAATATACTATTTATTAAGGAGTATATAATAATTAAATTATAATTATAAGTTAAAGAATTTATAAATAATATTTACTTATTAATATATAAGAAAATTAAAAAGATAAGATTCTTTATAAGATTTAACCTTACGAAATCTACTTTAATATACTGCGAGGCGAGTCCTAATATCAGGATATAATATTAGGGGAGAAGACGCGAGTAGTAGTAATTATCATAGTAATAGAGGTAGCGGAGAAGGGAGTAAGGAAGGAATATTAATATTAGGACTAAGGAGCTTAATAAGGGGAAAGGTACCTAAGGAAAAAGGGATACGCGTTAAGAGGATATTAATAAGGGCCTTAAAAGTTATAATAACTATATAGGACGCGTTAAAAGGAGGGATAATATATAAAGTTAAGAGGATAATAGGAGTAAAGTTTAAATATATAAAAGAATTTATTATTAAGGCGGATTAATAATTAAAAGAAATATATAAATTTAAGAAAATAATAAAGGAATAATCTTAAAGCGGGGGGGTATAAGGGAATAAAAAGAATTAAATATAAATAGTTAATTAAAGCCTTATAAATATAAGAATAAATAAGATAAATCTTAAAAGGTTATTTATTATAATATTAATAAGTAATATTATAAGAGGAGGATTTAAAATAATAAATAATAAGAAGGCTAAGACCTTAATAATTTAAATTAAGAATAAAATTAAGAAGGAGGTAATAAGGATACTTATTAAAGAATAATTAATTAAGAGGTTTAAGATAATAATATTCCTAAGGATATAAGAGATTATTATAATAAAATACTTAATTAAGGGAGACTTAATACTATTTATAATAAAAATAAAAGCAAGGGAAGAGTTAAAGGAGAATAATAATTAAGTAAAAAAAGTATTTAAATTAATAAAGATATTAAGGTAGATATTCTTAATTATAATATATAAAGTATTAAAGAAGGCGGTAAATATATTAAAATAAAAGGAAATAAAAGAAGCTATTATTAAAAAAAACCTTCTTAAGATTAAAAAATATAAGAGTTACCTAGCTATAATTAATTATATAAGAGAAAAGGGAAAGGGAAGTAATAAAGGAGAGGGCCTTATTATCATTAAAACTCCTTATACTTAAAATAATAAATAGGATAATTAAGAAGGACTTAATAAAAGGATATAACCTCTTAAAATATAAGAGGTAAAAAAGGAATAAGATAATAATATAATATTTTAATTATTAATAATATAAGTATATAATAATTTATTATAAAAGCTTAATAAGATATAAAATCTATATTAATAAGTATAACTCAAGGAAATATAAGGTATAAGAAGAGGAGGTTAAGAGGTATTATAATTATTAAAAAAATAGTTATATAACTTAAGAATATAAATATAAGATTAAGATAAAGGAGCTTAATAAGCTCTATTAAAAGATAATAAGAAATAAGAGGAAATTATATAAGAGCTTTATAAGGGGAAATATATAATAAGATATTACTTAAGGATAATCCTAAGGAGTATAAATAATAGTAATAATAAGGAAGAAGAGAAAGGTTGTAATAGGATTTAAAGTCCTTAATAAGGTTATAATAGCTTAACTAAGCCCCTAAGGAAATATTAAGGGGAGGGGGAATATACTACTATTAATAGTAGTACTATAAAATAGACTAAAGACTAATTATACTCTAGATAAATGTTATAACTACTAATTATAAGAGGTATATAGTGATATAATATTATTCTTATTCTTAGTAAGACTAATTCTTAAAGAATTTAGGAGGTCTCCTATAAGGGGTCTCTATAAAACCCTGAGTAGGGGATACGTAAGCCCTATATATTATTTCCCCGTATAGCCTTACCATATAAGTAAGATATATATTAAGAGTATACTATAAGTTAGCCCTAATAATTACCTCCTCTTTTAAGGAGACTTGTCCTTAAGCTTCCTAAGGTAAAGTATAATTATAGGATTATAGGAAACCTTTAATTATAGATTTCTAGGATATATATATTACTATTATTAAGGTTATACTTATTATAATAATATTTATATTAATATAATCTTAGCACTTAATATTATAATTATTATAATACTTAAAAATTTCTTTCCTTTTATAATTAATTATATTAACTTTCCTTTAGGTACTTTATACCCTCTTCTCTTATATATTATAAGTATATATATATTACTTAAAGTATATTAATTATATAATATAATTCTTTAAAGCTTTCTAATATCCTAGGTATTACTTATATTATAAAGCTTAATTAAAAAGCTTATATTATGCTAGCTCCTATAAGATAGAGCCTAACTTAAATACTTAATTAATAATAGATAATATTAGCTAGCTATCTAGCGCGCCCCTTATAAATCCTAATTATAAAAGCAGGGCTACTCCTCTTTCTCCCTTATCCTTTATTAATCCTTCTAATTCTAGCCTTCTAATTATACCTAATAATTAGGCTACTCTTATTAAGGTAGGTACTTACTTATTTATATTATATATAATTAATATAAGTCTAGCGCGTTAAGCTTACCCCTTCTTTTATAGCTACCTATTCTTATAGCGTTCCTCGCTTATTTATAAATATCTATAAGTGGTACGTCTACTACGTAAATAAACTTAAAGTAGTACTTAAATATAGATTACTATATTTATACCGCGTATAATATATATATTAATAATATAGGTAATATTACCTTTACATTAGCCCCTTAGGGTAAGAAAGTAATATTAAAGTATTATAATTATTATTCTACTATTTAATATCCTTATAAGTTAGTAGGTTTTTATTAATAATTAAAACTATCTTTATTAGTATAATATATATTAATTATTACATCTAGATTCCTATTATTATTATCCCTATTTATAATAAGGCTATTAGCCTTTACTAAACTATTAATAATATTAAAGATATATAGGATTTAGAGGAGGAAGGAGAACTTATAATAATAGGTATTATACTTATAAATATTACTATAATTATAAAAACTAAGCTTACCTCTTATACTTAAATTATAAAATATTTAGGAAATATTAAGAAGCCTATCAATTTACTTAAGGTATAAATTATAATACTCTATTTAATAGAGTAAATTAATAAATTCCTTTAAGGTATTTATAATCTTAAGGATATTAAGGTAAATCCCCCTACATTTATATTATATTTATTAGGGGTTATAATTATTATTAATAAGTTATTTTTTAGGCTAGCCTTAATCCTTTAGATTTAAAGCCTAAGGATAAGTTTATTAATAATAATAAATAAACTCCCTACGCGTTATAATTATATTACTTATACTTATATAAGTAATTAAGTAAATATTAATAGCTTAGCGCCTAATTCCTCTTATATATTTTTCTTTAATAATTATCTTTTTCTCTTTCTATATTATTTTTTATTTATTAATATCCTTAGGGTGTTTTACCTACTCTTAATAAATAAAATAAGAGGGATTAATACCCTCTATATTAATCTTTAAATAATTAAATAAATATTATTATTTATTATCTTATACTTCTTATATAATAATATTATAACTTTTGTTTATAATAATAATACTTCCTTTTCTTATTAAAGTTTTCTTATATTTTTAATATATCCTTTAAATATTCTTTAAAACCTATTAATTATAAGTAGAAGGATATCCTTTTTACTTAATAAAGTATTAAAGTTCCCCCTTTTTTATCTTTTTATTTAAGATTTCTTTTAACTCCTATTATTCCTTATTATTAATAAGCTTTAAAGGTAGTAATTTAGGTATAAAGGTATTACCTTATTTATAAGTATAAGATTCTAAGAATAAGATATAGAAGATAGGATATATTAAGTATTTTATTAATAATAATAGGTAATATACCTACTTATTAATAAATTTAAGGATATAAAAAGGTTTAATAAATTTATAAAATAGCTTTTTATTAGACTATCTTTACTTTAAATTCTTTATATTTAATATAATTAAATCTCCTTAATTAAAAGATATTAACTTATACTTCTTATTATAGAACTTTATTTATATTTCTAATATATTTTACTATTAACTTAAAAGGTCTTTATATAATTTATATAATTTATAGATATATTCTTTTATATCTAGTACCTCCTCCTGATATATTCTATCTTTAGAATATAGGTAAATCTTAGGCTAATAGCTATAATATAGCTTAAAAGGATTATACCCTATTATTATATTCTTTATATTATAGTAGGTAAATTTAGTTAATAGTAATAGTCCTATTTAGTTATCTTACCTATTATTATAATAAGTTCTTAGGTAATATTTTAATATCTAATTTTAATATTCTATTTATTTATTAATTTATAAATAGAAGGTTATATTTAACTTATAATTTAACTTTAAGTAATAATATAACTCTAATTAATATATACTTATAAAAAGGCTACCCTAATTTAATATAATATTATTAAGGATATTATATTTTAAAAAGACTTTTTTAAATAAGATATTTATAAGGTTAATTACCTTAAAGTCCTTTTTAATAGGTAAATAATAAAGTATTTTTATATACCTATTAATTATTATAAGGATTATATTATAAATATAGCCTTACTATTTATATAGAGGTAGGTTTATAATAAAATCTATTATAATTAATTTTTATAGCCTTATAAGCTTTAAAAGTATAGTTAAATTATTATATAGATAATATTATTTTACCTTAACTCTTTAATAAATATTATAAGATTTAATATATTCTTTAATATTAGCCTTTATACCTAATTAGGTATATTTTTAGCTAAGGAGACTAAGCGTCTTATTAAGCCTAAAATAGCCTATTAAAGGATTATTATAATAGTACTTTAATAGCTCTTCGCGGATTAATAAGTCTTTAAGAATATATAACTTCTTATTATACTTAAGAAGACCTTAATTATTAAAAGTCTATACTCTAGCTTTTATAATATAAGTTTCTATTATTTTACTTACGCGTTATTAACTTATAAAAATATCTTCTTATTAAAGTACTTTAATTAATTTAACTATAAATTTTAAGCTGATATTATATACTATTTTATTTTCCACTATTATATTAGCTAAAAAATATAAAATAAGTTATTTATAATTAATAGTTCTAATAATAGGATTAAGCTATATCTTAATTATATTATAAATATATTAAGGTAGCGTTTTACTTATACTCCTTATAATTTTAGGTTAAAGGTCCCTATACCTTAATAGATATACTCTATTTAGTACTATTTTTCTAATAATTATATTAATAATTCCTAATATTATTAATTTAGTAGTTAGAGCTAGAATCTATAATTATCCTATATATATATTATATATTATAGTAACTTTACCTTTATTATTAAAGGGTTATAAATCCTATCCTAGTATAATAAGTATATAGGCTTTTATTATAATATTAAAAATAGGGTTAGAAAGCCTTATAATAATTATTAGCTTTTATTATTATATAGGGATAAGCTTATTTATTACCTTACTCTTACTCTTATAATCTAGGCGCCTTAATAGTATATTAGCTAGGTTTATCTTACCTAGCCTATATTTTATAATAAAATTATAAGTTAAGAGTCTTATTACCTAATATACTTATTAGCTATTTAAGGCTTTTATATTTATAAAACCTTTTAAATTATTATAATTTATAAATACTTTAATAAGATAAAAACTACCTTTTAAATAATACCTCTATTACTTAAATATTATAATTATTATAAATAACTCCTTATTATAAGTTTTATAATATTATTTAATAGGGGTTATCTTCTTATTTTAAAAGGTTATTAAATATTATTATCTTAATTATTAGAGTTATAAAAGAATACTAGTAAGTTTAAATATTAATCTTAACTTACATAGGTAATATAAGATTAAAGTATCTTAATATTAATATATTAAGAAAAGCTTAATAAAGCTTATTAAATATATACTTTATATTATTAGGTTAAATAAAGGGACCTATCTTAATATCTTTTATATTATCTTTTAATAGGCCTATTAATAGTAATATAATTTAGGAATATTAATACATAAATTAATAATAGAAATTTATAAATTTAAGAAAGATTTAGACTTGATAAAAATTTCTTAACTTTAATTATAATTAGATTATATTTACCTTATATTAATCTATTATTATACCTTTAATTAATATAATAAAACCTAGAAATTTAACCTTAATTATAAAAAATTAGTATTTCTTTAAATTTATAAATAATTTATATTATTAAAGTTATCTAAGTATTTAATATATATAATCCTTATACTTTATATATAATTCTAAGTAGATAAGAATATTATTAAGGTAAATAATATAAAATTTATTTAATAATCCTATTAAGGACTTATTAATATAAGCCTAAAAGGTAAGTAATATATTTATAAGATTAAATAGTATTATTAAATACTTAAAATAATTATAACGCGTATAAAATATAATCTTCTATTTTATCTCCTTTCTAAGTCCTAATATAATAGTATATATCTTTAAGATTAAGTTTTATAAAGATTTTAACCCTATCTAAATAATTTAATATCTTATTAATTAAGGGTAATAGATATTAATTCTTAATAGTTACCTTATTTAACTTATAATAGTTAATATATAAGCGTAAGCCTCTATCCTTTTTAAGGATAAGAAGGATAGGTAATCTTATAAAGCTCTTTAAATACCTAATTTACCCCTTTATTAAGGCTTTATCTAGATAGTATCTTAATTTTATTAACTTTATATTTAATAAATTATATAATAGTTTATAAGGAGGGTTATTAATTATATTAATAATATAATTACTCCCTTAATAAGATAGTAAATATCTTACTTTATTTATTAAGAATATATCTAAGAACTCGCTAAACTTAAAAGGTAATATCTATAATTTAATTATACTTTTTATACTTTAATTTATTATATTTATTACTCCTAAATTGATTTAAGTAAGTTTTAAATTTATAATATTAAAAATAAGAAGTATATAAATAACAAACTATTTCCTTAAGAACTTTATAAACTACTAAGGTTTATTAATTTAAAATAATAATTTATTAATTCTAAATTATTACTTCCTTATATCTATGTTAATTTTAATACCTATTATATATTATATAAGCCTATTAATAATTAATAATAGATCTACCTTATTTATAATATAAAAGATATAAGTATATTAATAAAATAAATCCTAATTATCTATAATTTAATAAATTATATTATATACTTTATAATAGAAAACTTACTTATTATTTATAAAGCCTAGATATAATAACTCTATATCTTTAATATATTTTAGGCTCGCCTTAATAATATAAGTTTATAAAATAATATTTAATTAAGAATTATAATTTAGATATCCCTTATATTAGAGAGGATTATACTTTAATATTATCTTTACCTTATAATAATTAAATATTAGAGGATTAACCTCTACTCCTTTCTACCTCTCCCCTATTAAGTTAGAGTCCTTAATAGGATCTAACCTTTTCTTTACTCTTTATTTATATATTAATCTTAGCTATTTATAACTTTAAGGTTGAGATACTTTAAATTAAATTAAGACCTACTTTATTTAAATAATTTAAGGTAATAAATTATATAATAATCCTTCTTATTATAATTCTAATAAGTAATATTAAATAATTTAAATAATTTAGGCTTATTTTATCCTTACCTTATATTACGCTTACTTAATCTTTATCTACTTAATTTATATCCCTTTATAATATTATCTTTATTTACTTATAGCTTTTTACCCCTATTATAATTTAATAGTTCTTATAATATATTTTATTAGGCCTTTTTATTAAGGGTCTTTATTTTATTAATATTAATCTTAAGATATATTATTAATAATAGGAGTTTATTTCTTATATTAGGAAGGGATCTATAATTTATAAATATAATTTAAAACTCTTTAATAAGTTTAATATATAAATTTATAATATACTTACTTTTAGCCTTTTTAAGAAGTTAGGCCTCTAAGGATATTAAGTATATTTTAAATTTATAAATTAATTATAAAGGCCTTTAATATATATTAATATATTATTTATATATACTTAATTCTTAATTTAAAGGGTCTTTAATATAATTTAATAAGAAATCTATAAAGTTCTTTTATATTAATATTTCTAATAAATAAGAATATAAATAAGTAGCTTAAAATTACTTAAAATTACTTTTAAGTATTAATATTATAAATAAAATATATAATATATTTATAAAGAAGTTAAATAGGATTTATAAAAAGGATATATTATAATATTATATTTAATCTTAATATTTATAAATACTTTTTTTATAATAATTAAGAATAGGAGTTAATTTTAATATACTTTAAATAAGAATAATATACTCTTTAAATTTATTATATATATATTTTTAATTAATATTACCTCTTTATATTAAAATCTATTTATTTACCTTAAGGATAATAATATCTACTTTAATATCTTATAATTATTAAACTTATAATAGTTCCTCCTATTTATATATTACTTATATAAGATATTTAATTAGAGGGGGAGTACTTTCCTTATTATTCCTTATGTTATTATTAGGATTACTTTTAATATTATTATATCTAATAACTTCCTTAAGGTTAATAATTCTACCTTATTTGTTTAAGGGAATAGGATTATTATTAATAGTATTTAATAACTTACTTTTACCTTAATTATATAATTACGGTATATTACTTATAACCTTATTAAAATAAGTTATATTAATTATAATTAATAATAAATTATTACCCTTTAATAGGTAGAAGAATTAGAATTATTATAATGATTAATTATAAGAAGTATACAATAATATAATATTAATCTTATTCTTAATAAGATTAATTCTTAAAGAATTTAGGAGGTCTCTTATAAGGGGTCTTTATAAAATCCTAAGTAGAAGACACGTAAGCCTTATATATTATTTCCCCGTATAGCCTTGCCGTGTAAGTAAGACGTATGTCAAGAGTATACTACAAGCTAGCCCTAATAATAAAAGAGATAGGCTAGTAGATATTAAAGGATATATTAATAAGGGAGGCCCTAGGTATTACTAGGATAGAGGATTAAGATATATAAGATACCTTATAAGGATCCTTATAAGGATATAAAGGATAATAAAAATATAATAATATAATATATAAAGGAAGTAAACTATAATAATAATAATACTACTAAAAAATAAGGTAATATAATAGATAAATATCCTAGCTATCTAGGAACTATTATATACAAAAAGGATAGGCTTAATATATAACTTAAGTAGAGGGTTATTCTACCTAGTATATAAAATAAGAAGAGATATAAGGATATACTTCTTTATAAATAAGTATTAAAATATTAATTAATAAAGGATTAAATTTATATTAAAGGACCTATGTTCCTTAGAGATATAAATAGAAGGGAAGGAAGGGGGAAGATTATTATACCTTTAAGTATATAATATATATAATCCTAGCCTAAAGTTTAAGACCTTATTAAATAGCCCTTTTATACTATTAATAATAAGGGAGTAATTAAATTAATTAAGGGAATATATATTAACAAAGGACTTTAGCCTCTACTACTTAAATTAAAATAATAAGGATAAATATATATATTATAAGGTAATAGATATATTAATAAATATTATAAAAGGTAAGAGGATAAAGCTTACTTTATTAAAAAATATAATAACTTAGAAAGTAAAGAAGATAAAAAGTATTATAAATTTAATATTTATAATAAAGTTTATTAAGTAGGTATTATTAAAATATTAAATAAAATTAAATTTTTATTATAAATTTAATTATATCTTAATATATATTAAGGTTAATCTTAAAGTAGAAGAGATAGTTTTATACTTATAAAAGGCTTAAAAGATAGTAGACCTAAAGGTAATTAAGAGATAAATAAATATCCTCTAATATTTATTATTATAAAGGAAGTTAATAATTTAAGAACAAATAAACAAATATTTATTTAAGATATTTAAAGGGTTAATAAAGATTATAAAAGAAATAATATTATAAGTAAAGTCCTCCTTAAAGATAAAGTCCTATTAAAATATAAATTATATAAAGGTTATAAGGATAATATTAAGACTTAAGATTAAATATAATTATAAGAAATATTAAAGGAGCCTAAAAGCTTAATAAAAAGCCTAAAAAATAAAGGGAAAGGTCTTAAAAAAAATTAAGGCGCTTTATTTTAAAAATAAGATATATAAGGCCTCTTAATTATTAAATAGGCTCTAGAAATTAATAAAATAAAATTATAAAAGGAATATATTATCTTAAGAGCTCTTAAAATTCCTTATCCTTAAGATAGGTAAAGAGGAAGTAATTAAGATAATATTATTTTAAGAGAAGGTAAAGATCTTAAGGAGGACCTTCTTCCCTCCCCCCTTAAAAATAAATTTAAAAGATATTTAAGGATTCTAATATAATATATCCTTAACAATTAATATAAAAGTTATTAAAAAGGAGGTTTATAAGGTAATTAATAAATTAAAATTAAATAAAGTATTAAGGATTAATAAGATCTTAAATAAATTCTTAAAGATAATAAAAATAAAAATAATATCTTACTTTATATACCTATTTTAGGTTTACTTAAAAATAGGATATTATTTAACAGAGTTTAAGAAGGTTAATATAATGATCTTAAAGAAATTAAAGAAGGAGGATTACTTAAAGTTAAAATTATATTACTTAATTACCTTACTTAATATCTTAAAGAAGGTATTAATAATAATAATTATAAAAAAATTAAATAATTTTATAAAGGAATATAAGCTATTACCTTTATAATAAATAAGGATTAAAAAGGAAAAGTTAGTTATAATATCCCTTAAGATAATAATAAAGGTAATATATATAATATAAAATTATAATAGATCTAATATAATAAATATATTATTATTTGATATTATAAGGATATTTAATAATATCTCTTATAAGAGGTTATTATATAATGTAAGAAAGAAGGGAGTCTTAATTTTTATTATAAAATAAATATAAAGCTTTTTATAAGAAGGATTATAATAATAATTATATTAAATTAAGAGATAAGTAAAATAAAAGTAATTAAGATTAAAATCTTTTAAAAATTATTAATTTTACTTATTTTATTTCTATTCTTTAACTCCCTATTTATAAAGGAATATATAAAGATAAAGCTTTAATTATAAATTAAAGGCTTTATTAATATATATAATAAGAGTATTAAGGAGAATTATAAGATCTTAATTAAAGTATATAAGATATACTTATATTAAGTAAATATATATAAGGTAACTTTTACCCCTTATAAGTATAAGTTAATATATTTATTAAAGAGCTTAAAGAGGTTTAATATAAAAGTAATAATAGATCTTAAAATAATAATAATATACTTTAAAGTATTAATATAAATCCTTAAACTTTATATTAATAATAAATTAAGATAGGGCCTATATATTAATAAGGTAAAGTTAAAGATAATAATATAAAGGTTAACCTTAATTAATTAATTAACTTAATATAAGGTATTATACTTAATAAGGTAAAATAAGTTTATATTATTATTATTAAATTAATAATAATTTATATAATAAAGATAGAATATAACTTAAAAGGGATATTAAGGATAAAGAAGGCTAATATTATAATATTAAAAATTATATAAAATAGGTATTTAAGAATAATACTTAGAGCCTTTAAGGTAATAAATATATAAATATTAAAAGTAAAATTAAGGATTTTATTAATAAAGATAAGCCTTAATTAATTAATATTATAAGGATTAATAATATAAGGGATTTACTTATTAATAAAAGAGGATAATACAAGGATCTATTGTAAGTTAAAGGGGAAAAAAGGGAAGATAAAAAAGGTTATAAAGATATTAATAAAAGAGAAAAAAATTTAAATAAAAAGAATCCTTTAAATAATAAGGGGAATAAATATTAAATTAATAGCTTAAGCCCCTAAAGATAATAAAGGAGGGAGAGGAGAAAGGCTTATCCTTAAAAAAATTAAATAATAAGTTAAAGAAAAGTAAAAAGAGAGGTAATTAAAGTATTAAGAAAAGATCCTTAATTATATAAAAATAATAATATAAAGAGGAAAAGCTTAAGGGATAAGAATTAATCTTTATATAAGGTTATTTAAGATTAAGAGCTTAATAGGAGTTTAATTATATATAGAAAAGATAAGGCTTTATACCTTCTTATATAAGAAGAGTATACTTAAGGTTAATAATATTAATTATAAATATAATTAAAGGTATTAAAATATAAAATATATACTTATATTCTACCTTAATTATATAAAGGGGAGAAAGTTAATATTTAAAAAAATTAAGTTAAATAACTTTTATTAAATAATATTAACTTTAAAAGGATTAAATTTAATAATTAATTTATATTAATAAGGAAGTAACTCTTTAAGAATAATAAGAGTAATTAATTTATAATTAAAAAATAAGGTAATAAATAACTTTAATAAGGGATATATAAAAGATAATACAAAATATAAGGGATAAGATAATATATAATATTTAAAAGTCTAAAAGTATTATAATAAATAAAATAAAAGATAAGGATTTTCTTTTATAAGTTATAATTTCCTCTTTAATAAATTAAATATAGATTACCCTTATTAGCTCTAAGTAGCTAGATAGTAGAGTATAAAATATAAATATAAATATAAGAAAATTATAAAGGGAAATTATAAAGTTATAAAGTTAATATATAGAATTTATCTTAAATAAGCTTTAATATATAAAATAAGCTTTATTTATAACTTATCTAATTTAATCTAATCTAAATATACCTTCTTAATTATAATAAATAAATTTATATTTCCTTAAATATCTTTAACTTAGTTATCCTTTGATAAATTAGATATAGTATCCTTTAATACTTTTAAATTAATAATAATATTAAAGTTATATATTATTAAATTAAAGATATAAGTTAAATAAGAAATTAAATTTTATACTTTATCTTATTAAAAGTCTTATTAAGTTATTACTTCTTTAAGTTTATCTTTTATTATTTTATTATCATTATTATTATTATTATTAACTTTTAATAGGTTTTTTTAGCTTTTTATTTTTTATTTTTTGAATATTTTAATTAACTTTATTATAAGATTATAATTAAAATATTAAGTATTAAGAGATATAAATCTAATAAGATATTTATAATATTAAAATTAATTATCAATTTAATAGATTAATACTCTTAAGTAAATAACCTCTTATAAACTTAAATATATATTTTAAATAAAAGAGATATATTATAAGTATTTTAAATTTACTTTAATTGTAATATAATTAAATTATATAATTTAATATAATAGATTAAGATTAAATCTATATAAGCTATTAATAATAAATCCTAAAATTCTAAATAATTAATAATATAAAAGGATTAATTTGAAATAAGAAATTATTTATATAATTATTCATTTTACTTCTCTTATTAAAAGTTAGAAGAGAACTTAGTTTAATTCTTCTTTTATTATTATTTTATATTATGATAAATAACTTACCTAAGTTAAAGATAACTTTATTTATATTAATAAATTAAGTTATTTATATAAAATATATTTATTTATCTTAAGATATTTATTTATATTAAATATATTTAGATTATTAAGTATTATTGAATAATTTATAATCTTATTATATCTCTTATATATAATCTTTAATAATCCTTTTATTATTAAACTTAATTAAATAAAATCCTCTTGAATATTAATTTATTTACTTAAGACTACCTTTTTAATTTCAAGGAGATCCTTTATCTTTATATTAAACTTTATTTTAATATTTTAATTAATAATAATCTATTATTATTATACTTTTTTTAAAATTAATTTTAAGTGTTAATTCTTAATTAATTAATAAGTTATACTTATATCTATTTAAACTATTAAAAGATAATTATAAGCGCTTATAAATATATTATTAATATTATTATAATAGCTAACTTATAAGGGAAACTATATACTTATACCTTATATAAGCTTAAATAAAAACCCTTATTAATCTTACCTCTTTTTAATATATAATAAATATATAAGTTATCAAGGTATTAACCTTATCATTATATTATATATCCTCTTAGTCTTATTAAGAATAGCTTCTTATATTAATATTAATATTATAAAAAAGATAAGGCTTTAAATAATAAAATTTACTTATATCCTCCTTAAATATAAGCCCTATTATAATTTATTATTAATATATAACCTTAAGACTTAGATTTCTATTTATAATTTTATTATTATATATCCTAGGTTAATTATTATACTTATATTAAAGTAATAGGGATAATAAATAAATAAATTTAATGTATACTTTTAAATAATAAAGCTTATTTTATATATTAAAGCCTATTTAAAGTAGATCTTATATATTAATTCTAAGGTTTTATAATTTCTCTTTATAATATTCTTATATATTCATAGGTAAATATTATTAATAAATCCTTTAATTAATAATTATAATTTAGCTATAATATACTTCTTAATAAATAGTATATTAAAGAATAGAAAGAGGATAAAGATAATTAATAATTAATAATTCGTAAGAAATTATTATTTCTACTAATTTTATTTTACTTATTATTCTTTTAGTAGTAATAAATAAGGCCCTCTCTTTTAAAAAGCTTTTTATTTAATTTATAATATAATAGGGGATCTCTTTTTCCTTAAGGTTATAAATAAGTCTTTAATAAGAGATATTATTAAAGGCCCTTATAATATTTAATAAAAGGAGGTTAATTATATTAGCCTTATTATAATTTTATATTATATATATTATATATATAATAGTTTTTAATATTATTTTAATTAACCTCTTCTTTTATATTTTTATCTATTCTTAGGGGAGGAGGCCTTAACTCTTAATTTAATTATTAAATTAAATTATAATTATTAATTTTAAGGCCTTTTTAAGGATATATAATAATATTATTAAATAATATATTTTAAATATTATATAATCCTCCTTTTTAAAAAAATTTAAGAAAATTATATTAGCTTTCTTAAACTCTCTTAAGTAATACTTAAAGGAATAATATATATTAAATAAATAGGTAAGCTCCTTAAGGAACCTATCTTTTATAAACTTAAGAAATTAGTCTAAGTTTTTATTAATCTTTAAAGCCTTATCTTACTTTAACTTATAAATAGTTTATTAGATTTCTTTATATATTATCTTATCCTTAATATTCATAAATAGGACGTATTTTATACTTTTAGTATTATTTAAGTTAGCTTATAAGGGGGGTAGGAAGAATATTATTTATAAGACTTCTATCTTCTCTTTAAAGGTCTTAATTACTTTATCCTTATTACCCTTTTTTAAAGGGGGGAATTTAGAAAGGAGTTATAATAATAAGCTATTATTCCTTACTTATTTAATAAGGCCTTATATATCTTTTTATAACTTAATAATATTATAAACTTTCCTTTAAAAATTAATTACCTTCTTTATTTATAAATTTTATCTCTCTCTTTAATAGCCGCATTTTAACTATTTTTATAATAGTATCCCTATTCTATTAAAATACCTTTATATTTCTTATAATAATCTTTATAATAATTTAATACTTTAAGTTTTAAAAGGTTCTCCCCTTATCTCTTAATTTTATTTAAGGTAATAGAGGTTAAAATCCCCTATTATAATATATTCCTTAGGATAACTAACCTTTTCCCTTATTATTAAGAGGCTTAATAGATTCTTACTTATTATTAATAATAGGCTTAAGTTATATATATTATATAATTAAAGGTATATTAGGTATTCCTTATCTTCTTAAGTATAAAGTTAGAGCTTTAAGGTATTAATATCTTTTATAAAGAATTCTATATTTTAACTATCTATTTAAAGTCTTTTATTAATATAAAAGTATTTTTATATACCTTACTTTACTTTATATATTAAAAAGAATACCTTAAAATTATAGTTATATAATAAGCAATTCCTAATATTATAATATAATTCTTAGATTATTAAGATATTTATATCTTAAATAATCCTATCTTTTAATAAGGTTATAATTATACCTATTTTATACTTAATATTTTATTATAATATCTTTAAGGTTAACATATTAAATATTTAGATTTAAAGTATTATTACTTTCCTCCCTTATATCTATCTCTTTAAGAGTAGCTTATTTACCTTTATTAATTAAATAGGTAAGGCTATTTAATATTACCTTTATAAATAACTTATTAATACTATTTAATAACTCCTTATTATTATTTATTATTACCTTTAATATCTTTTAACCTAGCTACTTTACTAGGAGCCTTTTAAAGATAAATAATCTCTTTAACTTATACTTAAATCTTTATAATCCTAGTTACTTCCTATTATTAAGTATATTATATATTAATTAATTAATTATAATCTTCCTCTTTTTCTTTATTCTTATAATTATAAATCCTTTAATATTTATTATTATTATACGCTCCTATTTAATTCTATAAAATAGGGTCTTATTCGCGACTTATTATTTAATATATTACCTCTCTCTAGCCCTTACTAAGTATTTATTAAATTAGGAGGAGTAGTCCTATTATTTATATATAATATACCTTTAAGGGGTATTTATAACCTTTACCTTATACTTTATTATATTATAATTATAATTATAATTAGTATATTATATATTATTAAGGTAGTTATAATATATATACTTATATAGTTAATATTTAAAGTATTATATTAATTTAATCCTTTATTTATATTATTTTATAAGTTTTATCTCTTCTACCTTTATTAAGTCCTTCTTAATTAACTTATCTATTATAATGAATAAGGTATAAGGATAATATATAATAACGTAGCTACTAAGTAACTTAGATAATATATATACTAAACTCTCTATTTTATAAGTACTAAGACTAATTATTAGCTTCCCTTTCTCTAAGGATTCCCTAATCTATATATTAGGAAAGGGGTAGCGCTATAATACTATAATATTATAATATAACTTAGGCGTGTTATTACTAGCTATTCCTTATAATTATTCTCTCCTTTAAGCTCTTAGGCCCTAAGAGCGCTTTTAAGAATATTAAGCTTATATATAAATATAATAAATTAAGTAGCCCTCTTATAATACCTAAATATAATAATTAAATTACCTTAAGATATACTTCTAATAAAATTCTATAAGAAATAAGATTTAATTATTATCTTTATTAATAGTAAAGATATATAATTATTATATAAGGTTTATAAATATATTATTAACAATAATTACTAGAGCTACTATTATTATACTTAAGGATATTATTATCACTAATAAGTTCTAATATTTAGAGGTTAATATTCTATAATAAATAGTAAGCTTATATTTAAGTCCTATAAATAAGAGTTATTTATTATTCTAATATAATTATATATTAAGTTATATTATTCTAATTAAGGTATTATAAGTAAGTTAATATTTTAATATAAATAGTAAGTAGATAGTATTACACCTTTATTAAGTATTTAAGGAGGTATTATAATAATAATTTATAACTTCTTCCTTATAGAAACTAATATTATTAAGTTTAATAAAATTAAGATTAATAATATTAAGATTAATAGTATTACTACTACTATTATAATACTACTTCCCTATTACTCCTATTATACCTTATAATCCTAGTAGTTATCTTAGTATATATATTACATTATAATAGTTTTTATTATAATCTTTAATAATTTTAAGCTAGCGCCTTTTTTAATATTCTTCCTCCTCTCCTTATATATTTTATTCCTATAATTATTTCATCCTATTATTATTATCTTCGCTACGCTTAGAATTAATAAAAGAACTTATATATATCGTTCTCTATTATTAATATTAACTAAGTCTTTTAATAGCCTTATTTATATCATTACCTTTATAAGATTTACCTATTACTCTTATTATATAGGTATAAATATAACTTGTAATCTTATTATTATTACTTTCTTTATTACTTTCTCTCTTATCTCCTAGGGGGCTCTTATTAGCGATAATAAGGGTCTTTTAGGATATAAAGACGATATACGTTATATCCTTTATACTTAAGACTAAGTATAGTA
>JAABUL010003246.1_pt1 | contig 24646 bp, 17 predicted proteins | sample 5559151 | NCBI WGS metagenome assembly JAABUL01 (sample SAMN10711876, study PRJNA513368) | rock metagenome | isolation source: Antarctica rocks | place: Antarctica: Victoria Land, Pudding Butte sud | reverse complement strand
TTTGGCGTCGGCGAGCTACCAGGGCGCCCGGTTGAACAAGCTGTCCGCGTTGATGCTGGCTGCCTCCCCGCAGGAGCTGTTGGACCAGATGTCGGGGCTGGACGTGCTGGCTGCGGACACCAACTCACGGGTCGGCGCGTACGTCGCGGCGACGACGCAGGCCACCACGGCGCAGCGCGAGGCGCAGTCCGCGGCGACAGCGGCGACGGACGCTGCCCATGCGGCCCTGCAAATTCAGGACGAGCTGACAGCGAAGCAGGGTGACCTGAGCGCTCAAGCAGGTCGGGTTCGTGCCCAGTTCGCGTCGCTCACCGCGAGCGAGCAGCGGAACTACGCGGGCAGCACCACACCGGCGGGCTACACCGCCCCCCCGCCCCCCGCTGTGACGGCGCCCACGGCGCCTGCTGTCACGCCCCCCGCTGTGACGGCGCCCACGGCGCCTGCTGTCACGCCCCCCGCTGTGACGCCGGCGCCTGCGGTGACGGCGCCTGCGGTCAGGTCACCGTCGGCACCCGCACCCGTGGCCCCGGCGAGCGCTGGTGCCGTGACCTCCGGCAGCGGGGCGGGCTACGCGGCGCTGCAGGCCGCGCTGAGCAAGCTCGGCAGCCCCTATGAGTATGGCGCGGCCGGGCCGGGCAGCTTCGACTGCTCGGGGTTGGTCCAGTGGGCCTACAAGCAGGCAGGGGTGAACGTGCCCCGCACCAGCCAGGCGCAGGCCGGTGTGGGCACCCCGGTCGCACAGCAAGACCTTCAGCCTGGTGACATCGTCGCTTTCTACGGTGGCGGGCACGTCGGGATCTACGCAGGCAACGGCAACGTCGTCCACGCCCCCGACTACGGCCAGCCCGTCAAGGTCGCCCCGATGCGGTACATGGATTTCACCAACGCGCGACGCGTCTGACGCGCCCCGCAGCAGCATCGGTTCTGGCCTCGCGGGCAACGATGAGCACTGGTGGCACAGCACTGGGCTACCCACCGCGCGCCAAGCATTAGCCTCATCCGGATGGAACCCGTCTACCGCCCCATCCTTGCCGTAGCCCGCACGCTGTTCAAGGCCGAGGGACTGAAGTTCACCCTCACCGGCACCGAGAACGTGCCTCCCACGGGTGGGGCGGTGCTGGTGATGAATCACATCGGGTACATGGACTTCACCTACGCTGGGCTGGGTTGCCAGCCGAGCAGGCGGCTGGTGCGCTTCATGGCCAAAGCCGAGGTGTTCTCCCACCCCGTCTCCGGCCCCTTGATGCGCGGGATGCACCACATTCCGGTGGATCGCGCGGCGGGTGCGGGTTCCTACCGGGCGGCGGTGGAGGCACTGGCGGCCGGGGAGATCATCGGCGTGTTCCCCGAGGCCACCATCAGCCGCAGCTTCGAGCTCAAGGACTTCAAGTCCGGGGCGGCGCGGATGGCACTGGAGGCAGGGGTGCCGCTGCTGCCGATGATCATCTGGGGTTCGCAGCGGGTGTGGACCAAAGGGCATCCCAAGCGGCTGGGGCGCACCAACACCCCCATCTCGGTGGACATCGAGCAGCCGGTGGTGGCGGCGGGCAGCGCCGAGGAGATCACGGCGCGGCTGCACACGCAGATGAGCGAGCAGCTCGACAAGGTGCGGGCGGCCTACCCCGAGCACCCGAACGGGCGGTACTGGGTCCCCGAGTCGCTGGGCGGCAGCGCCCCCACACCCGAGGAGGCGGCGGTGCTCGACCGCGAGGAGGCCAAGGCCAAGGTTGCGGCGCGTCGGGCCAAGATGGACGAGCTCAAGCGCAAGGGGAAGCTGTAGACGTCGAACTACCGCGGCTCGGCCGCCACCGCCTCCAGCGTCTCGACGTCGCCGGCGTAGATGCCCTCGCTGCGCGGGTAGTGCACGACGACGTCGGTGAACCCGTGCTCGGCCGCCCTACCGACCGCGTCGCGGTAGGCCTCCAACGAGCTCAGCGCATACACCGCCGAGGAGTCCAGGTTGAGGAAGCGGTCCAGGGGCCGGCCGGCCGAGATGTCCCCGAAGCGCTGTGTCAGCTCGCGTACCCCTGCCCACCAGGCATCTTGTCCGTCGGCGGGGTCGGTCTTACCCGTGGTCGCCCAGCCATGCCCGTGCTCGGCGGAGATGGCCATGCCCTTGGGGCCGTTGGCTGCGACGACGAAGGGGACGCGTGGCCGCTGCACGCAGCCGGGCACCATCCGGGCGTCGACCGCGGCGTACCGCTCACCGTGTCGGGTGGTGACAGGATGCGTCAGGAGCTCGTCGAGCAGCCCGGTGAACTCCGCCAGCCGGGCGATGCGCTCGGCCGGCGAGAGGGGCCCCTGGCCAAGGACCGTGGCGTCGAAGCCCGTGCCGCCCGAGCCGATACCCAGCGTGAAGCGGCCCTGCGAGAGGTCGTCGAGCGTCATCAGCTCCTTGGCGAAGGGCACCGGATGACGAAAGTTCGGTGAGGCCACCCAGGTGCCCAGCCGGATCGTTGTCGTGGCCAGGGCCGCTGCGGCGAGGACCGGCACCGTGGCAAACCACGATTGGTCGACAAGGGACTGCCAGGACAGGTGGTCGTACGTCCACGCGTGGTCGAAGCCGAGCTTCTCGACGCGGTGCCACTGCTGCGCCGCACCGTCGGGACCGTGCCACCGAGCCTGGGGCAGCACCACAACTCCAACGCGCATGCGATCGACGGTAGCCGGTGGCACCGACACGGCATGATGTACCCGGTGCAGACGCCCCGCCTGATAGCCAGTGATGTCGACGGCACCCTCCTCGACGACAACGACACCGTCACCCCGCGCACGCTCGCGGTGGTGACGGCACTCGTACAGGAAGGCGTGCCGTTCGTTCTGGTCACCGGCCGTCCGCCGCGTTGGATCGAGCCCGTGGTCGACCAGCTGGGCTTCGCGCCGCTGGCGGTGTGCGCGAACGGAGCGGTGCTCTATGACCCGTCGACCGGCGCGGTGCGGCACGCACGCACCCTCGCAGTGCCCCTGCTGCAACAGGCGACGGAGCTGGCGGTCGCTGCGCTTCCAGGTTGTGGATTCGCCGCTGAGCGGGTCGGGGCGCACGACTCTGCGACTCCACAGTTCGTCTCGGCGCCCGGGTATGCCCACGCCTGGCTGAACCCGGAGAACACCGAGGTCTCCGCGGACGAGCTGACTTCCGAGCCGGCGGTCAAGCTCCTTGTGCGCCACCGCCAGATGACCAGCGACGCCATGGCCGTCGTGCTCACGCCACTGTTCAAAGGCACCGTTGACCTGACCTACTCGGCCAACAACGGTCTGGTGGAGCTGTCCGCGCCAGGGGTCACCAAGGCAACCGGGCTTGCCACGGTGGCGGCTGATCACGGCGTCGACCAGGCGGACATCCTTGCGTTCGGTGACATGCCCAACGACATACCGATGCTGTCGTGGGTGGGACACGGGGTGGCGATGGGCAACGCGCACCCCGCGGTGATCGAGGTGGCCGATGAGATCACCGCATCGCATGTCGCGGACGGCCTCGCGCAGGTACTCGAACGCTGGTGGTGTTAGCACGGCCGGACGTGCGCGCCGTACAGTTCGAGACCTGCATTCGGTGTGCCCTACTCAGGCTAGGAGTGTCTTGGTGCGGCGAGCAATACGCGAGCTGGGGCGGGGCAAGCTGCAGTCGGCCATCCGCGAGGTGCTCGAGGAGCACAGTAATGCCCAGCGGCAGGGGTGGGACGAGCGGCAGTCCGCGTTGCAGGACGAGAACCTGCGCGCGGGTGAGGGACATGCCCGCGGCATCGAGACGCTGCAGCGGGAGCTGCACGAGTCGATGACGGCGGAGCTCAGCGCTGTCCGCGCCGAGGTTGAGGCGCTGCGAGGCGAGGTCGGGGCGCTGCGGGGCGAGCTGGTCGGCCTTGAGTTGCGCGCCCGGCGGGACATGTACTACTCGGCCGAGGTTACGGCCGCGGCAGAGAGCGCACAGTTCGTCCTGGCGCACCTGCCCACGGCACCGACGTTCCGGAGCCCGGAGGAGACCCAGAAGCACGCGGCCGGCCTGGTCAGCGTGCCGGGTTCGGTGCTGGAGTTCGGTGTGGCCACCGGGACCACGCTACGGATCCTGATGGCGGAGCTGCCCGGCCGCACGGTGGCGGGGTTCGACGTCTTCACCGGGCTGCCCGAGGACTGGCGCAGCGGCTTCCCGGCGGGCATGTTTGCCCAGGAGTCGCTCCCGGACGTCCCGGGAGCCGAGCTGGTGGAGGGTCTGTTCGAGGACACCCTGCCCGGTTACCTGGCCGAGCACGCCGAGCAGGTGGCGCTGCTGCACATCGACGCGGACCTGTACTCGGCGGCCAAGACGGTGCTGGAGCTGGTCGGCCCGCGGCTGGTCGCCGGCTCGGTCGTGCTGTTCGACGAGTACTTCAACTACCCCGGCTGGCAGCAAGGCGAGCACCGGGCATGGCAGGAGTACGTGGAGAAGACCGGCCTCACCTTCCGCTACGGCGGGTACACCTACGACCACGAACAGATGATCGTCGTGGTGACGGGCGCCGAAGACTCCGGCCAGCGCTAACCCACAGCAGTAATCGACAATTCGGAGCGGTGCGAGCGGCGCAGGGTAATGGCACCAGAGACTGCTGCGCCGAGTCCGAGTGCGATCTCCGCCACGGTGAACACCAGCCGTGAAGCGAGCGCCAGACCGAGGGCGGCGCCGGCATCCATGTACGGGGTGAGGGCGGCGACGATCACCGCTTCGCGGATGCCGATACCTGACGGGGCGATGACCGCCAGTACGCCGGCAGTCATCGCCAACGCCAATGCCCCCACACACTCCAGGAGACCGCCGACCCCGGGGATCGACTGATTGCTGGCCAGCAACCACAGCGAGACGCCATACAGCACCCAGCTGGCCATGCACCACCCGAAACAGGAGGCAACCCCGCGAAAGGTGAGCGTGGCGGTCAACGGCGCGCGCCGAAAAGCCTTCAGCGCCAGGTTGACCAAGCGGGTGAGCACCGGCGGATATGCACAGACGAGCGCCGCAGGCACTGCGGCGAGGACCACCCAGGCGATGAGAGCGCTGTAACTGAACAGGGCGGGGAGACCGAGCAGACCCACGGTGAGGGCGGAGGCGGTGCTCAACCCCACCGTGACGAGCACGGCCACGAAGCCCGTCGCACGGGGCACCCCGGCACGGCGCGCCAGCTCCATCTGCAGGACGAAGGACCAGACACTGCCCGGTAGATACTTTCCGAGCTGGCCGACGAGGTAGAAACGGCTCGCGTCGACCGCGCGAATCGGACGGCCGAGCTCGGCCAGCACGTGCTGCCAGGCACGAACCACCGCCCCCATGCCCAGCACAACCAACACCATCGATCCGGCGAGCGACAGCCAGCTGAGTTCGCTGAAGGTGCGTCGCACCTCCGACCACTGCGACCGAATCGCAATGGTCACCGCTACCGCGATGGCCAGGGCCACGGCAACTCGGCCGACGTTGATCGCCACCGCCTTCGTGGGCCTGCTGATCACAGGGTTCTCCGTCGTCGTCGAGCGAGGGCGAACAGCGCGCTCTGGATGACCGTGAGCACGAGACCCACCCCGAACAGGCCGAGGCCAAGGTGCAGCCCGGGAGGAGTCCAGTACAGCGAGACTGTCGACCCGGTGGGCGCGGAGTCGGGCAGCGCCACGGTCAACAGTCCCTGCGGGGTGGCGCCGGTGGGCACCGACTTCCCGTCCACCTCCGCGGTCCACCCCGGCCACGCCAACCGGGCGAAGGTCAGCGCTCCGGAGCCGCTATAGCGCACCTCCTCCTGGCGGTCGGTGTGGGCCGTGTCGGACGTGACCCGCACCCCGGGGCTCACTCCGGACAGCCGACCGTCGGGCCATGGCTGCGGCAACTCCCGGTGGCCGACGGTGACGCCACCCTGCTGGGTGACCGCCCATCCCGCGGGCAAGGCGGCCGCCAGGTCGCCGTATCCGGCCTTGTTCTGCACGACGACCGTGTCGACCTTCATGGCGTCGAGCATCGACTCCGTCGTGCCGGGGGCCACCTCGGTGAGGCGTTCGATGCCGTCGGCACAGGGCACGCCGCCGTAGTAGGTGAGGCACAGGGCCTGCGCGAAGTGGGCGTAGCTGATCCCGGAGTAGCCGTTGATCGCATCGACACCCGCGGCATGCCAGACCGAACCGAACAACAGATCCTGGTACCCGGGCTGAGCGCGGGTCGGCGCCTTGGCCCGATGGCTGGTGTCGGCGACGACGTAGGTGGTCCCCGGGTAGCGGTCACCGTAGGTGTGTTGCATCGCGGTGGTGTCGTGCGGGAAGTACCACGGGGTCACGTTGAAGTTCCCGGGAAACCAGCTGAGCGTCTGGGCCGCGACCACCGCGACGCCACCCAGCGCCAGCGGCACGGCCAGCAGTCGCGGGCGCCACCACGCCACGGCCAGCGTCAACGCAGTGAACACGACCACGAGGCCGAGTCCGCCGACGTGCTCACCAAGCAGCGCCGGTTGCTTGGCCCAGGCCAGGTAGGTCTGCAGGACCACCAGCACCGCCGTTGCTGCCAGACGCCGACGCGTGTGGTCGCGATGCAGCCCGGCGGACAGGCACACGGCCACCGTCACCAGGATCGGCAGCTGGGCGTACTCGATGAGCCGCGCGGGCCATCGGAACAGACCCAAGTTGGACGGGCCGAGGACGAGCATCGTGTAGACGAGCCCTACGACGGCGAGTGAGCATGCTCCGGTCCGCAGCGAGCGCAACGTGCGCCAGCGCATCCACGGCAACAGCGGCACGATGAACCACGCCAGGTAGACGATCGGGGTGGTGAGAATCGGGGTGGCGAACAGCTGGAAGTGCGGAACGTTGGCGGGTGCGCTGAGGTTGAGCAGGTCGCCGAGACCGGGGACGAGGTCTCCGTCGTTGTGGACACCGGACTGGGTGCGCGAGGTGACCTTGGTGGACAGCGCCAGCGGCAGGTAGACCATCACCGAGGTCAGGGCAACGGCCAAGCCGGACAGCACCAGTGTCCGCGTCACCGCGAGTCGTTTGGTGGCCAGCGCCTCGACGAGGACCGCGAAGTACACCACGACCACAGCCACCGCCCCGTAGGGGTTGCCGGAGCTCATCGCGAGAAACCCGAACACCACGGCGATCAGCGGGTTGGAGCGTCCGTGCGCGGCGCTGCGCGCCGACCACCAGACGTGCGGGACCCAGCTGAAGGCGATCAACCCCGAGGCCCAGCTCGCGGTGTCGAAGTACAGGGTGTAACCGGCGACGGGCATGGCCAGGCCGGCGACGAAGGCCATCGGAGAGTTGGCGCCGTACTCCCGGCACAGCAGGTAGACCCCCACCGCCAGGATGGCAGCGAACTGGAGCTTGACCAGCGTGGCGCCGACGGCGAGATCGGGGACGAGCGCGATGAACGCGGAGTCGGCGAGCACCACCGGGTTGAAGATCCCGTACAAGCTCTCGGCGGCGATGTTCCCCCCCGCCCACAGCTCGGGGATAATGGCGGGCCATGCCCCGTCGAGAACGCGCTCGCCGATCAGCCGCCACGCTGGTGCGAAGGCGGCAGCAGTGTCGTCCCAGTAGTAGAAGAACGGGTTACGGCGCAGCGGCAGCAGGCCGATGATCGGTACGAGGATCGCCAACAGGGTGGGGGGCAGAACGCGTCGCCATCGCGGCTTCCGGTCCGGGGTGTCGAGTTCTGCAGGGGGCGGTTTCGGCACAGCGGGAGCGTCGATGTCGGTGCTCGTGGTCACGCAACCGCTTCCAATCAAACTGTGCTGAATTCTGCAAGACCGCCTTTCGTGCCCTGCTTGATCTTTGGCGCAGTATACTTTTCGTCCGGCCCTGCTTGCAGATCTTAAGGAGCGTGACGCTCATCGGCGCGTCGGAGGGAGTAGCACTGTCCGTCGTCGTCGCCGCACACAACAGTGCCGACGTGATCGAGCACACCGTTGCGCGGCTGGCGGAGCACTTGGGCGATGTCGAGTCGGAGATCATCGTCGTCGAGAACGCTTCCACGGACGGGACACTTGCCCTGTGTCGGGCCTTGGCGCTCGGGTGGCGCTGCGGAGGTACGTCCTTGACGGTGCTCTGCAGCGAAAAGGGCATGGGCAACGCGTTGCGTGCCGGCGTGGCGGCCAGCTCGGGAACCAGGGTTCTGCTCACTGCGGACGATCTGCCCTTCGGCTTCGACGATCTCGACGCGGACGCGGCAATGGGCGAGCACCGGCCGCCGGCGCTGGTTGGGTCCAAGGCACACGCCGACTCGGCGATACATCGCGGATTCGTCCGTGCCGCGATGACGGTTGGCTTCGGGGCGCTGCGACGAGTTGTCCTGAACATGCAGACCAGGGACCCGCAGGGGACGTTCGTGGTGGACGGGAACTTGCTCCGTGATTTGGCACCGCGCCTTCGCGAGCCTGGGTTCCTGTTCACGACCGAGCTGGCCTACGCGCTGGAGCTACGCGGAGTCCGGCCGCTTGAGGTGCCGGTGCAGCTCAGCGAGGAGCACAGTTCACACCGCACGCGAGTCTCGCACGCTGACGTCATTTCCATGGCACTGGGGTTGCTACGCCTCCGACGCAGGCGGGCCGAGCTGGCCGCTGGGTAGCCGGCCGGGGCGGTGCCGGCCTGGGCGGTGCAGTCCGGCAGTGACACTTTCGTCCGTTACCCTGACTTCGTAACCGCTCCTCGATTCGGCTGCACGCTGAGCCGGTCAACGACCGCCACGTGGCGGGACAGCGATGCGCTCGTCCAGGTGTCGGATGCTCGAAAGGACCCAACTGATGGCACTTCAGCGCGGCGTGGACGCTCAGTCGTGGGGTGGGCTGGCAGAGGGATCCCGTAAGGCTGAGCCACTTGCTGGCAGGCTCACCGCCCAGCGCAGCCTGTTCGCCGGGCCATCGGAGCTCGTCTCCGATGACCTCTATGCCACCGTCGTGCGGGGTGTCGCCCAGCGGCGTCGGCGGGAGGTGCTGCTCGAGCCGCACGCGACGGTCAGCACCAACTCCTACTTCGGTCGTTTCCCGGCCAGCTACTGGCAGCGCTGGACCGCGGCGGCTGAGGTGCAGGTGAGTGCACCGACGGCCGGCGCCGGCCGGATCTCGCTCGTCGCCTCCGACGTCTACGGTGTGCCGCGCACCATCGCGGTGGCCCACGTAACCGATGGTCAGACCCTGGAGCTGTCCGCCCCCATCGACCACTATCTCGACGGCGGCGCACTGTGGCTGGAGATCGTCACCGAGGCGGAGCAGCTCTCCGTCAGCGACGTGCGCTGGACCGTCGAGGCGCCGGAGAACGTTCGTCCCGCCGCGGTGGTCATCTGCACGTTCAACCGTGCCGACGACTGCGCAACAACGCTGATCGCGCTCGCCGCCGACGCGGAAGCCCTCGCTGATGTCGGCGCGGTGTACGTGGTGGACCAGGGCACCGACCGGGTGGACACCCGCGAGAAGTTTCAGCAGGTTGCCGCCCAGCTCGGGGACCGGCTCGTGTACATCACGCAGCCAAACCTCGGCGGCGCGGGTGGCTTCACGCGTGGCCTCTACGAGGTAGCAGGGGGCAGGACAGATGGCGGCGGGGCCGGCAACCACGCCAACGTCATCTTCATGGACGACGACGTGCTGTGCGAGCCCGAGGTGCTGATCCGCCTGAACGCGTTCGCCAACCGCACCGTCGAGCCGGCCATCGTCGGTGCGCAGACCTTGCACCTGCTGCACCCGGACCGGCTGCACATCGGCGCGGAGCGCGCGGACCTGCAGGAGCTGCAAGCTGGGATCGCCGCCTCGGGGGCACTGGTGAACAGCGACATGACCGTGCACAACCAGGAACACCGCGTCGACACGATGTACAACGGCTGGTGGACCTGTCTGATCCCGGCGGAGGTGGTGGCCAGTGTCGGCTATCCGCTGCCGCTGTTCTTCCAGTGGGACGACATCGAGTACGCCTACCGGGCTCGCGCTGCCGGTCACGCCACGGTGACGTTGCCAGGGGCAGGCCTGTGGCATGCGGACTTCGCCTGGAAGGACTGGGACGAGTGGTACCGGTACTTCAACATCCGCAACGCGATGATCACCTCTGCCTTGCACAGCGACTTCGACACCAAGCGGATCGCGCAGAACCTGATGCGCCAGATCGCTCGCAGCCTGGCCTGCATGCAGTACGGGCTGGCCCTCACGCTGACCATGGCCATCGAGGACTTCCTGCGCGGACCGGCGAACCTGTCTGACGGTGGAATCGATGCCGCAGCAGCAATTCGCCGGGAGCGTGCCCGCTTCGGCGAGACCCGGCGCCATCCAGCTTCCGACCTGCCGGGTCTGCGCGCCGCCGACGTCAGCATCGTCAGTGCCGCCCCGGACCCGAGCCGGGTGGGGCTGGTGTTGGCCAAGCGGATCGTCGATCAGCTGCGTGGGCGCACGAACAAGGCACCCGCCGCGATCGCCCACGCAGACGCGCACTGGTGGCACATCGGCAAGTTCGAGACCGCGGTGGTGACGGACGCCTCACAGGAGGGCGTCCGCGTGCGGCGCAGGGACGTGGCGGCCGGACGCGAGCTGTTCGCCAGGGCCGCCAAGGCATGCTTCCGCCTGGTGCGCGAGGGTACTAGCGTGGCGCAGCAGTATCGGGATGCGATGCCGATACTCACCGGTCGGGAGAACTGGGCGCGGCTGTTCGGCAAGTCCTGACTGCGGTCGCACCCGTGGCCGTCCGTTACCCTGGGTTCTCGTGACCTCATCCTCTGACCAGCGCTATGACCTCATCGTCGTCGGTTCCGGCTTCTTCGGCTTGACCATCGCCGAGCGCGCCGCAACCCAGCTGGGCAAGCGGGTGTTGGTGCTCGATCGCCGCCACCACATCGGCGGCAACGCCTACTCCGAGCCGGAGCCCGAGACCGGCATCGAGATCCACCGCTACGGTGCGCACCTCTTCCACACGTCCAACCAGCGGGTGTGGGACTACGTCAACCAGTTCACCACCTTCACCGGCTACCAGCACCGCGTGTTCACGGTGTTCAAGGACCAGGCGTACTCCATGCCGGTGAACCTGGCCACGATGTGCGCCTACTTCGGCCGGTACCTCACCCCAGCGCAAGCCCGGGCGCTGGTCGCCGAACAGGCCGCGGAGGTCGACGGCAAGGAGGCGGCGAACTTCGAGGAGAAGGCGGTCTCGCTGGTCGGGCGCCCGCTGTACGAGGCGTTCTTCCGCGGCTACACCGCCAAACAGTGGCAGACCGACCCCACCGAGCTTCCCGCGGCGATCATCAGCCGGCTGCCGGTGCGCTACACCTTCGACAACCGCTACTTCAACGACACCTACGAGGGCCTGCCCACCGACGGCTACACCGCGTGGCTGGAGAAGATGGCCGCCAACGAGCTCATCGAGGTGCGGCTGAACACCGACTGGTTCGACGTCCGCGAGCAGATCACCGCGGCGAACCCGGATGCGCCGATCGTCTATACCGGCCCGCTGGACGCCTACTTCGACAACGCCGAGGGTGAGCTGGGTTGGCGCACATTGGACTTTGAGCAGGAAGTCCTGCCGGTCGGGGACTTTCAGGGCACCCCGGTGATGAACTACGCCGACACCGACATCGCCTACACCCGCATCCACGAGTTCCGGCACTTCCACCCCGAGCGGGACTACCCCAAGGACAAGACGGTGATCATGCGGGAGTTCTCCCGCTTCGCCGACACCGGGGACGAGCCGTACTACCCGATCAACACCGCCGAGGACCGGGCCAAGGTCTCCGCATACCGCAAGCTCGCGCAAGCCGAGACCGAGCGCAACCACGTGTTGTTCGGCGGCCGGCTGGGCACCTACCAGTACCTTGACATGCACATGGCCATCGCCAGCGCGCTGTCCATGTTCGACAACACCCTCGCCCCGCATTTCAGCGGCGGCCGCTCGCTCGCCGCCACAGCCATCTCGGAGGACTGACAGAATGACGATCACCGAGCAGGCGCCGCAGAGCGCCGCAACGTCGCAGGCCGTATCGCTGCTGCAGCGGATCATTCTTCCCCGTGCGGGCGATCCCTTGGACCTGCGCTCGCTGTACCTGGACGAGGACAAGACCAACCGACGGCGATCACGGCCGGTCAGTCGCACCGAGCTGGAGCTGCCGAGCGAGTCGGAGATCTCCTTCGCCACCTACTTCAACGCGTTCCCCGCCGGGTACTGGCGGCGCTGGACGGTGCTGGACCAGGTGGTGCTCCAGCTACGGCTGCAAGGCCAGTGTCGCGTGGACATCTACCGGTCCAAGGCCGACTCCACCCAGATCCACCTCGAGGGCGTCGCCATCACCTCGGACGAGGAGACGACGCTGGAGTTCCCGCTGGACCTGTCCCCGTTCGAGGACGGCGGATGGCTCTGGTTCGACATCACCACCGAGGAGGGGCAGGTGACGCTGCACCAAGCCGGCTGGTTCGCGGCGGTCGAGTCGGCTGTGCGCGCGTCGGTGGCCATCGGTATCACCACCTTCAACCGCCCGGACGACTGCGCAGCGGCGCTTTCGGCCATCGGCGAGGATCCGATGGTGCTCGACCTGGTGGGCGCCGTGTTCGTCGCCGACCAGGGCAACCGCAAGCTCGTCGACTCCGCGGGCTTCGACGCCGCGGCGACCACACTCGGTGAGCGGCTGCACATCCACGACCAGCCCAACCTCGGCGGCAGCGGGGGCTTTGCCAGGGGCATGTACGAGGCGCTGAACACCACCGACTGCGAGCAGATCCTGCTCATGGACGACGACATCGTCATCGAGCCGGACAGCATCCTGCGGGCTGTGGCCTTCTCCCGCTTCACCGAGCACCCGACGCTGGTCGGCGGCCAGATGCTGAACCTGCAGGCCCGCTCGCACCTGCACTCCATGGGCGAGGTGGTCGACCCCGAGATCTTCATGTGGCGCGCCGCCCCCAACGTCAAGTACGACCACGACTTCGCCGAGTACAGCCTGCGGGACACGCCGCGGATGCACCGCCGCATCGACGTGGACTACAACGGCTGGTGGATGTGCCTGATTCCGCGCGTGGTGGCCGAGGAGCTCGGTCTGCCGCTCCCGTTGTTCATCAAGTGGGACGACGCCGAGTACGGCCTGCGGGCCGGTAAGGCCGGCTACCCCACCGCGACCCTGCCCGGGGTGGCGATTTGGCACATGCCGTGGTCGGACAAGGACGACGCCACCGACTGGCAGGCGTACTTCCACCTGCGCAACCGCCTCGTGGTGTCCTCGCTGTACAGCGAGTACAAGCACGGCGGAGGCATGGTGGCGCACAGCATGAAGAGCGTGATGAAGCACCTGCTGTCGCTGGAGTACTCCACGGTCGCGCTGCAGAACCTGGCGATCAGGGACTTCCTGGCCGGCCCCGCGGAGCTATTCGGCCAGCTGCCGACCGCTTTGGGCGAGGTGCGCTCCGCGCGTTCGGAGTTCGACGATGGCAAGGTGTTGGGTTCCTCGCGCAGCCTGGGGCGCCCGTCGATGAATGCGGTCAAGGCGGAGCGGTTCCTCAAGCCACCGACCAACCCCGCGACCATCGGCGTCACCCTGGCCAGGTCGCTGGTGCACAACGTGCTTCCGGCCAAGCCGAAGCATCACGAGAACCCCCAGCTCAACATTGCGGCCCAGGACGCGCGTTGGTTCCTGCTCGCGCGACTGGACGGGGCGACCGTGGCCACGGCGGACGGCCGCGGGGTGGCGTTCCGTAAGCGCAACCCGAAGACGTTCTGGACGCTGCTGAGCCAGTCGATTCGTTCGCACGCCGAACTACGACGCGAGTTCCCCCGGATGCGCAAGACGTACCGCCGTGGTCTGGCCGAGCTCACCTCGCACGAGTCCTGGCGCCGCATGTTCGGTCAGGACTGAGCCGCAGGTGAGCACGATCCCCGAGCCCGTCGGGCGCGAGTTGCGAGTGCTCGTCGCGGTGCAGCGGCGCCTCGCCGGGCGCCCCGGTGCGCTCGGCGCTGCTCGTGGGCTGTCTCACTTCGGTGAGCACTCCTTGGGCTGGGCCGCGGCGGCAGGTGTCGGGATGGCCTTGGACCGGAGCCGCCGAGGCGAATGGGGCACCGTTGCGGTCGGTGCAGTCGGCGCCCACGCGGTATCGATCGCGCTCAAGCGAGTGGTCCGCCGGCCGAGGCCGAACCATCCCAGCGTCGCTGTGCACGTCAGCACGCCGAGCCGGCTGAGCTTCCCCTCCTCGCACGCCAGCTCGACCGCCGCGGCTGCGTTCCTGATGAGCGGCATCGCGGGGTGGCCACTGGTTCCGCTGCTGGTGCCACCGATGCTGCTCTCGCGCCTGCTCCTCGGAGTGCACTATCCAACCGACGTGGTGGCAGGCGCGCTGCTGGGTGTTGGCTGCGCGGCGTCGCTGCGCGCGGCGCAGGATAGATACGGGCTTGTAGGAGGACACCGATGAGCGAGCGAAGCGACGTGGGGATGCAGCCGATGAGCGAGCGAAGCGACGTGGTTGCACCAGTGAGTACAGCAGAAGGGACGGCACCGACTGTCCCCAAGAATCTACCCATGGGCCTGCTGAAGGCGGTCCGGCCGCGCCAGTGGGTGAAGAACGTGCTCGTGCTTGCCGCTCCCGTCGCGGCGGGCCGGCTGACGGAGCTCTCGGTGCTGGGCGACTGCGCGGTGGCGTTCGTCGTGTTCTGCCTCGCCGCCTCGGGGATCTACCTGGTGAACGATGCGCTGGACGTCGAGGCCGACCGCGCCCACCCCCGCAAGCGGTACCGGCCCATCGCCGCCGGGGTGGTGCCGGTCGGGGCGGCTTACGGGCTCGCGGTGGTGCTGCTGGTGGCAGCTCTGGGGCTGTCCCTCATCGCTTCGTGGCAGTTGCTGGTGGTGATCGCGGTGTACGAGGCCGTGCAGCTGGCCTACTGCTTCGGCCTGAAACACCAACAGGTGCTGGACATCTGCATCGTCGCTTCTGGATTCTTGCTCCGGGGTATGGCCGGTGGCCTGGCGTCGGGTGTCCTGTTGTCACAGTGGTTCCTGCTCGTCGCCGCCTTCGGGTCGCTGTTCATGGTCTCCGGAAAGCGCTACGCGGAAATGCGGGTGGCCGAGCAGACCGGCGCTAAGATCCGCAAGTCGCTGGAGAGCTATACCTCGACGTACCTGCGCTTCGTCTGGACCATGTCGGCCACCGCGGTGATCTCGTTCTACGGGTTGTGGGCCTTTCAGCAGCATGAGATCAACGGCTCGGTGTGGTCGGTGATCTCCATGGCCCCCTTCACCGTTGCTGTCCTGCGGTACGCGGTGGACGTCGACGGTGGCGTTGCCGGCGAGCCTGAGGAGATCGCGCTGAGAGATCGTGTGCTGCAGTCGTTGGCGCTGGCGTGGGTGGTCTCGATCGGTATCTCGGTTTATCTGTGACCAAGCCGAACGCGCCGCGCAAGCGCCGGTGGGGCGTAGGTCTGGTTGCACTGGTTGCTCTGGTGTTGGTCGTGATCCTGGTGGGGGTTCTCCGCGCCGGCCCGCCACCGCCCACGGTCGGTCAGGGACCGGCGCCGACGAAAGCGACCACGCCTGCCCCGCCCGCCAAGCCCGCAGGGTGTCCCGACGTCCAGGTCATCTATGTGCCCGGAACCTACGAGACCAACCCGGGGGCAGACCCCGCCGTCCCGGTCGGACTGCTCGCTGGGGTGGCCGAGCAGGTGAGCGGGCACTTCAAGAGTCAGCCGGGCCGCGTGAGCAACTACTTCGTGCCTTACCTTGCCCAGTTCAACAACCCGACGCCGTACTTCACCAGTGAGCAGGACGGGGTGCGGGCAGCATCTGCCGCGGTGGCGGCGACAGTCAAGCGTTGCCCCGCCGCGAGCTTCGTCCTCGTCGGATTTTCCCAGGGAGCCGCCTCCGCGGGGGATCTGGCCACGGCGATCGGCCAGGGCGGTGGGGTCGTCCCTGCCGCAAAGCTGCTTGGTGTCGGACTGGTTGCCGACCCCAACCGCGACCCGGTCACCGAGAAGCTCATCGGGCCGCCCGTGGTTGGGGCCGGGCTGGCCGGCCCGCGTCCCAAAGGCTTTGGTGCGGTTGACGGGCGGGTGATCACGTTCTGCGCGCCCGGCGATCTGATCTGCGCCACTCCTGCGGCTGCGGCAAATCTGGCGAACCTGGCTGCGACCCTCACGCTGGTGGGTCAGTATCTGCAGAGTGGTGTGCACTCGTCCTACCGGACATACCAGGTCGCACCGGGAGAGTCGGCGACGCAGTGGTTGGCGAACTGGCTCGTGGACAAGGTGGATGCGGTACCCAGTGGGTAGGCCCAATGCTGCGATGGCGACCCGATATGCCGCGCGCCTGTAACATACGCGGGGGCATCGCAGGAGGAGCGGGCTGACGTAGGGCGTGTTGGGTAATACCGCCGGCCGCAGAAGCAGGCCGAGGCCATCAGGACATTCAGTCCGGTGTTCGCGTCGACATCGATCAGCACCATCGAGGAGGTCCCATGACCGGGCAGACGGCCACAGTGACGGTCGCGTCTGAGGACATCGTCGGCGGGCTTGCCCGCGGCACGATGGTCGGGCACCTCGAGGCGATGACGACCCGCCACGGCGAGGCTCCCTCGTTCACCACGGTCGACTACTCCGCCGACAACGACGGCGTCCGCACCACCTTGAGCTGGCGCGAGCTCGGTGTGCGGGTGCGGGCCGTGGCTGCGCGGCTGCAGCAGGTGTCCGAACCGGGTGCGCGGGTGGCGATTCTCGCCCCGCAGGGCATGGAGTACATCGTGGGGTTTTTCGCCGCTGTGCATGCCGGCCTGGTGGCTGTCCCGCTGTTCGATCCCGAGGAGCCCGGCCACAGCGACCGGTTGCACGCGGTGCTCGGCGACTGCACGCCCACCGTGGTGCTCACCGCGAGTTCTGCCGCCCCTGGTGTGCGAAGCTTCTTCAGGGGTCTGCCTGCGGCGCAGCGTCCCCGCATCATCGCGGTGGACGGGGTGCCGGACTCGCTGGCCGAGTCGTGGACCGCTCCCGCGGTGGGTCGCGATGATGTGGCGTACCTGCAGTACACGTCCGGATCGACCCGCGTGCCTGCCGGCGTGGAGATCACCCACGGCGGTGTGCTGACCAACGTGATGCAGATGGCGACCGCCTATGAGGTGGAACCGGCGACCGGACGGTCGGTGAGCTGGCTGCCGCTGTTCCATGACATGGGCCTGTTGGTGGTGATCATTCCGGCGATGATCGGGTTGCCGTGTTCGGTGATGTCTCCGCGGGCGTTCGTGCAGCGTCCGTTGCGGTGGATCAAGCTCCTCGCCGAGGCGCCGGGAGCGATCGCGGCCGCGCCCGACTTCGCCTTCGAGCACGCGGCACGTCGGGGTCAGCCACCCGAGGGCAGCCACATCGACCTCAGCGGAGTTGTCGCGCTGATCAATGGCAGCGAGCCCGTCAGGCCATCATCGTTGCGGCAGTTCCAGGACGCTTTCGGGCCTTACGGTCTGCCGCCCCACGTCCAGCGTCCGTCCTACGGGATGGCGGAGGCCACGCTCTTCGTGGCGGCGAGCACGGTAGGTGCGCCACCGCGGATCAGCCACTTCGACCGGGACCAGTTGGGCGCCGGGCACGCGGTCGAGGTGGCCGCGGACTCACCGCTGGCCAGCCTGTATGTGGCGGTCGGCGAGATCGCCGTCCAACAACAGGCCCTCATCGTCGACCCCGGGACGTCCGTTGCACAGCCGGACGGCACTGTCGGGGAGATCTGGCTGCACGGTGCGAACATGGGTGTCGGCTACTACGGCCGTCCCGAGGAGACCGAACAGACCTTCCGGGCGGTGGTCGCCGGCACGGACGGGACGCAGCAGTGGCTGCGCACGGGTGACCTCGGCGTCGTCGTGGCCGGGCAGCTCTACATCACCGGCCGGGCCAAGGACATGATCATCATCGGTGGGCGCAACCACTACCCGCAGGATGTCGAGTTCTCCGCAACCCAGGCGAGCACCGTGCTGCGCTCCGGCTTCGTGGCGGCCTTCGCCGTCCCGGCGCCCGAGGACGCGGTCGGCTCGGCGGAGCAGCTGGTCGTGGTCGCCGAGCGGGCCGCCGGGCAAGGAAAGGCCGACCCCGAGCCCGCAATCGCCGCTGTCCGCGCCGCGCTGGCCCAGCGGCACGGGCTCAGCGCGCGGGAGATCCTCCTGGTCCCCGGCGGCTCGATTCCGCGTACCTCCAGCGGGAAGCTTGCTCGCCGAGCCTGCCGTCAGCGGTATCTCGATGGCACCTTGCGCGGCGCGCCCCAACCGCAATCCTTCCCGGACGTGCAGGATGAGGCCCACGAGACGGAAGGGACGCAAGAGAATGAAACACAGGTGACCGCATGAATGGTGCGCCAGTGCCTCACGCCGCGTCCGGTCCGGCCCTGTTTGTGGCCGCTTTGCGTACGTGGCTGGGTGACTGGGTGGCCGCTGCGACCGGGCTGCCCCGGTCTGAAGTACGTGATGACCGTCCGTTGGAAGAGTTCGGTCTCTCCTCGCGCGACACGGTTGCGTTGTCCGGCGAGCTGGAGGAGATGCTCAACGACAGCCTGTCGGCCACGTTGGTGTGGGAGTACCCGACAATCGCCACCCTGGCTCGCAGGTTGATCGATGGCGAGCCGACCGCGCCTGCACCCGACAGCGACTTCTACGACCATGCCGCACAGGATGCGGACACCACCCCGTATGAGCGAGACGTGGCGATCGTGGGCCTGGCGGCCCGGTTGCCCGGTGGCGTCCGGTCGCCTGAACGCCTGTGGGAGGTGCTCAGCGGCGGCATCGACACCATCAGCGCGGTGGAGCCGGGCCGGTGGGCCGCATTCGGCGGCGACCCGGCCCAGGCGGCCGTGCTGGGCGAGACGAACGTGCACGGCGGGTTCCTCGACGACGTCGAGGGATTCGACGCAGAGTTCTTCGGGATCGCCCCGCGCGAGGCCGCATCGATGGACCCTCAGCAGCGGCTGGTGCTCGAGGTGGCCTGGGAGGCGCTGGAGCACGCAGGCATCGACTCCAACGAGCTCAAGGGCTCGGCGACGGGCGTCTACATCGGGGTCTCCACGCACGACTACGGGCTGATCACCACCGCCGACCTCGGTGGGATGGACGCATGGACCGCCACCGGTGCCGCGGGCAGCATTGTCGCGAACCGGCTGTCCTATCTGCTGGACCTGCGCGGGCCGAGCATGACGCTGGACTCGGCCTGCTCGTCCTCGCTGCTCGCCGTGCACCAAGCTGTCCGCAGCCTGCGCTCCGGCGAGATCGATGCCGCGCTGGCCGGTGGTGTGAACATGGTGCTGGCCCCGACCACCACCGTGGTGTTCGACCAGGGCGGTGCGCTGTCCCCGGATGGCCGCTGCAAGGCCTTTGACGCCTCGGCCGACGGAATTGCCCGCGGTGAGGGTGCGGGCGTCGTGGTACTCAAGCGCCTGCGCGATGCGCAACGCGACGGCGACGACATTCTTGCGGTGATCGCCGGATCTGCCGTCAACTCCGACGGCCGCTCCAACGGACTGATGGCCCCGAACCCGGCCGCGCAGGTAGATCTGCTCCGACTGGCCTACCACGACGCAGGGGTGCACCCCAACGAGGTCGACTACGTCGAGGCGCACGGCACCGGGACGCTGCTCGGCGACCCGATCGAGGCCAAGGCATTGGGCGCCGTCCTGGGCGCGGGCCGGGACGTGGACAGTCCGTTGCTGCTGGGCTCGGCCAAGACCAATTTCGGTCATCTGGAAGCCGCCGCAGGCATCGCCGGGTTGATCAAGGTGGTGCTGGCGATGCAGCAGGACAGCCTGCCGCCGAGCCTGCACTTCCAGACCCCCAACCCACACATCCCGTTCGAGGCTGCGCGCCTGGAGGTCGTGACCGCCCCACGGGAATGGCCGCGGCACAGCGGCCGCGCAGTCGCCGGGGTGTCCGGATTCGGCTTCGGCGGCACCAACGCGCACCTGGTGGTCCGGGAGGCGCCCGCGGCCGAACTCAGCGGGAACGACTGCATCGGAGCAGGCACCGGGGTGCTGGCGCTGTCCGCACCGACGCGGCAACGCCTGCAGGCCGCAGCGGGTGAGCTGGCCGACTGGCTGGTCGACCCGATGGGTCGCGATGACTCGCTCGCCTCCGTGGGCCGGGCGCTGGCCAGACGAGCCCAGGGCCGACACCGGGCCGCCCTGGTGGTCCAGAAGCACGACGAGGCGGTGCAGGCGGCGAGGGCGATCGCCGACGGTGTTCCCGGTCCGGGCGTGCACACCGGGCTGGCCACCGATGTCAGCGGGGCAGTGTGGGTCTTCTCCGGCTACGGCTCGCAGTGGCACGGCATGGCGCGCGACCTGCTGGCCGGCGAGCCATCCTTCGCGCAGGCGTGGGACGAGCTGGAGCCGTTGATCGAGCACGAGGCGGGCTTCTCCCTGCGCGAAGCAGTGTTGGGCGAGGAGCCGGTCACCGGGTTAGATCAGGTGCAGATCGTGCTGTTCGCCGTGCAGATCGGGCTCGCTGCGGTGCTCCGCACGCACGGGGCCCGCCCCGCCGCGGTGCTGGGTCACTCGATGGGTGAGGTGGCTGCCGCCGTGGTGGCCGGCGGGCTCGACCTGGACACCGCCGTCCGGGTGATCGTCTCGCGCTCCACCCTGCTCGCCGAGCTCGAGGAGCACGACGGTGGCGCGATGGGGTTGGTGGGATTGTCTTCCGCGGAGCTGGCCGAGCTGGCCCCGCGCTGGCCCTCGGTGGGAATTGCGGTCCACGCTGCTCCGGCCCAGACCACCGTGGCCGGTGACCGCGCGGAGGTCCGCGAGCTGGTGGCCCACGCCGATTCGTTGGGGCGGCTCGCTCGGTTGATCGACGTTGGCGGCGCCGGACACACCAAGGCGGTCGACCCGATGCTGGGCGAGCTGACGGCCGAGCTGGCCGGCATAGACGTCTCCCCCTGCGACATCCCGCTGTTCTCCTCGGTCACCGGTACCCAGGTGGCCGGCCCTGGCATGGACGCAGTGCACATGGGCGGGTACTGGACGACCGGCGTACGCCAGACGGTGTTGTTTGCCGAGGCGGTGCAAGCCGCCGTTCGTGGGGGGTTCACCACCTTCGTCGAGCTCTCGCCCCACCCGGTGACCTTGGCGTCCGTTGGCGCGACGGTGGCCGCCGAAGGGGTCAGCGATCCCTTGCTCGTCCCGGCCCAACGACGCAAGACCGACGGTGTGGCCGCCCTGCGCGGAGCGCTCGCAGAGCTGCACGTGCACGGCCACGACGTCGACTTGCGCGCCCTCAACGGTGAGGGTCCGCGGGCAGATGTCCCGCGGACCGCCTGGCAGCACACCAAGCACTGGATGCAGTCGCGCCGCGCGACGCCGATTGGTGCGGCAGTCGAGGGCGCCCCCCCAGGGGTATACGTCGCGATGCCCGACGGCAGGCACGCGTGGCAGTCGACGGCAGGTGTGGCAACGGAGGTGTTGGTCGCCTCGGCCGCGACGCAGGTGCTCGGTGCAGGCGCCACCGTGCGAACCCTGCAGATCCACCAGCTCGCCCCCGCCGCAGGAACTCCGGTGACGACGATCCTGCTCCCGCACCCGGGTGGCGGTTCGGTGCAGGTGCACGCCCGGCTCGACTCCGGAGTGGCCACACCCGAAGGACTGCCGACGCCGCCGTTCTGGGTGCTGCTGGCCGAGGCCGTGGTGGTGGCATTCACGCATGCCGACGTCGATGGGCAGTCGCGCAACGGCTTCCAGCAGGAGAACCCCGCACCGGTGGAGGCGCTGCGACGCATCATCGCCGAGGTGCTGGGATATGCGTCGAACAAGCTGCCCTCGGACGTGCCGCTGACCGAGCTCGGCCTGGACTCGTTGATGGCAGTGCGGATCAAGAACCGCGTGGAGCACGAGCTCGGCACCCCGCCGGTCGCGTTGGAGACGCTGCGCGGGGTCAGCCTCGGTGATCTGCAGTCTCAGCTGGACGACCTGATCTCCGGCGGAAGCCCCGCAGGCTTCGCAGGCCAGATGCAGAGTTCGGTGCGCGAGCAGGCTGTTGCGCCGCGCGATGCGGCCGAACGCTGGGCCGCCGCACAGTGGAATGCGGTGATCGGGCTCCCCCTTGCGGGAGTGACCAGCGTGCTGCCGCCGCGGACGCCGGGGCAGAGCCTCGACCTCGCCACCGCTCTGGGCGGTCGCTGGGACGGCGGCGTGGACGAGGGTGCGGTGGCCACCGCAAGCAGTCTGGTCGAGCTCGCCGACGAGGTGCGGCCGCTGATGGACACGACCGGTCACGGTGTGGTTCACGTGCTCAAGGCACCGGTCATTGCCCCGGGAGCGCTCGGGGCTGCCCCACTGTTCTTGTTCCACCCGGCGGGCGGCTCTTGCTCGGTGTACGAGCCACTGATCCGGCTGCTGCCCGACGACCAGCCCGTGTACGGGGTCGAACGAGTGGAGGCGCCGATGGCGGAGCGCATCTCCACGTACCTACCGCTCATCCGCAAGCACGGCGGCGCAGGCCCGTACCGGCTGGCCGGCTGGTCCTTCGGGGGCGCCTTGGCGTTCGAGGTGGGCAGGCAGCTCAGCGAAGAAGGAAATGATGTCGAGCTGATCGCCATGTTGGACACCGTGCAACCCGCCGAGCGCGTCCCCGCCGGTGCCGAGGAGTCGCTGGCCCGATGGCAGCGCTTCGGCGCCTACGTGGAGCGCACCTACGGTCAGCCCGTCCCGCTGCCCGAGCGTGAGCTGTTGGCGGCCGACGACGACGAGCAGATGGCGATCGTGCTCGAGCTGCTCAAGACGGCTGCGGTCAACGCAGGTGCCGGCGGCATCAGCGCCGGGGTGCTGGAACATCAGCGCACCTCGTGGGTCGACTCCCGAGCGGTGGAGCAGCTGAACCCCAAGCCCTACCCCGGCAAGGTGGTGCTCTACCGGGCCGACCGAATGCACGAAGGCGCCATTGAGATCGAGCCGCGTTACACCCATGTAGCGCCCGACGGGGGATGGGCGGACGCGTGCCCGCAGCTGGAGCTGGTGAGCGTCGGCGGCGACCACCTGGCGATCATCGACGAGCCGATCGTGTCGAGGGTGGCTGAGCACCTGTCCGCGGTGCTCAGCGCTGGGGCAGCTTGATGACGGCGGAATCCGATTCGACGGCAGCGAAGCTTGCCGGCTTGCGCGCGATGCAGCAGGCCAAGGCGGCGCAGGGCTCCCCGCGCACCATCGCGGCGCGGGCCGAGGCCGGCCAGCTCAACGCCCGCCAGCGCATCGACCTCCTTTTCGACCCAGGCAGCTTTGTGGAAACCGGTGAGCTGGCCCGCAAGTCCGGCGCCGAGAATCCGCTGGGCGACGGTGTGGTCACCGGCTACGGCACGGTGGACGGCCGCCGGGTGTGCGTGTTCTCCCATGACGCCACCATCTTCGGTGGCAGCCTCGGCGAGGTCTTCGGCCGCAAGGTCACCGACATCTATGCGCTGGCGTTGCGGGTGGGCTGTCCCGTCGTCGGCATCAACGACGGTGGTGGTGCGCGGGTGCAGGAGGGGGTGGCGGCGCTCGCATTCTTCGCCGAGATCGCGCAGGTGATCGTTCCTGGCTCCGGCGCCATACCGCAGATCTCGATGGTCATGGGTGCCTGCGCCGGCGGCGCCGTGTACGGCCCGGCCTTGACTGATTTCGTCGTCGCCGTGCAGGACACGTCGTTCATGTTCGTCACCGGACCAGGCGTGTTGCGGTCGGTGACGGGCGAGGACGTCACGCTGGAGGAGCTCGGCGGGGCCCGTGCGCAGGGTGTCGGCGGGAATGTCCACCACGTCGCCACCGACGACGCCGACGCCATCGACTGGGTCCGCGAGCTGCTCGGGGTGCTGCCGAGCAACTTCAATGATGTTGCGCCCGTGCTCCCCACCGAACCGGACGCCGCGCTGACGGAGGGCGACCGCCAGCTGGACGCGCTGATACCCGACTCCGACAGCTCCAGTTACGACATGCACGAGGTGATCGCCAGGATCGTCGACGACGGTTACCTGCTGGAGATCTCGCCCACCTTCGCCGCGAACCTCATCACCGGCTTCGGCCGCGTGGAAGGACGTTCGGTCGGGTTGGTGGCCAACCAGCCGTTGAACCTGACCGGAGCCCTCGATATCGACGCCTCGGAGAAGGCCGCCCGGTTTGTTCGATTCTGCGACGCGTTCGGCATTCCGATTCTCACGCTGGTCGATGTCCCCGGTTACCTGCCGGGGATTGCCCAGGAGCGGGGCGGCATCATCCGCCGGGGGGCGAAGCTGATCTTCGCCTATTCGGAGGCCACGGTCCCCAAGGTCACCGTCGTGGTGCGCAAGGCGTACGGCGGCGGCTACGCCGTGATGGGGTCCAAGCACTTCGGGGCCGACGTCAACCTGGCGTGGCCGACGGCGCGCATTGCCGTGATGGGCGCGGAAGGTGCGGTCTCGCTGCTGCGCCGCCGCGAGCTGGCCGAGGCCGGTGACGGTGCAGCGGTGCTCCGCAAGGAGTACATCGACGCCTACAACGCGCACGTGGCCACGCCCTACGGCGCCGCGGAGCGGGGATTCGTCGACGCGGTGATTGCCCCGTCCAGCACCCGGCATCAGGTGGCGGCAGCGTTGCGCGCGTTGCGCAGCAAGGATCAGAGCCGCCCGCCCCGCAAGCACAACACCATGCCGTTGTGAGTGGACGGTACGTAGGTCTTCGCTACAATCTTGGCGGAATGCTATTTTCTGGTCGGCATCGAGCAGTCCGTTCCGCCTCGGGGGGCGGTTGGCGCAG
>JAABUL010003244.1_pt1 | contig 24669 bp, 22 predicted proteins | sample 5559151 | NCBI WGS metagenome assembly JAABUL01 (sample SAMN10711876, study PRJNA513368) | rock metagenome | isolation source: Antarctica rocks | place: Antarctica: Victoria Land, Pudding Butte sud | reverse complement strand
CCATCGCGACCTCGAACCCGAGCACCTGTGTATAGAACTCACGGGACCGATTGATATCGGTCACCGTGAGACGTATGTGGCTGATCCCTGTGGTTGTAATATGAGACGGCACGATAGTACTTCTCCTCGCTCTGTCTGGTCGGCCTATCCTCTGGCCCGCTGGCCCTCTCGTGCGTCGGCGCGGGCCGTGACGACGCAGGCGATGGGATGAAATGATTAACAGCCAGCGCCGTGGAAACCCGTGGCGCTTGGCCCGCTTGATGCGGGCTCCGATTGCGCGGGCGCTGTCTCGCCGGAACGGGGCCGGCGGGACCAGTGCCCCTCGTCGACGGTGGTCTCGGCCAGTTCAAGCGTGGTGCGGTAGGCGTTGAATTGGACATGCTTGTTGACCGCGTAGAGCGCCTGCGGGGCGCACAGGAACAGGGCCAACGCCTCGTCATAGGCGTAGGTGTCGATACGCCCGGCTACCTCACCGAGCTTCGCGCCATCGAGTTGAACCGTCATCTCGGCGTACAGGTGGTCGAACTCCGGCAGTTCGGGTCCCACGCGGAACGCGCCGTCCGCGCCGAAGAACTCGCGATGCACCGCAGCCGGCGGCGCCTCCGAACTGAGGTCGAACCACCCGTGTAACAGCACATCCCATGCCGGCGGCAGCTTCTTCTCAATCGCCGCGCGCATCTCAGGATTGGAGATGGTCGTAACCACTGTCGCGATGCCCAGCGCCGCCTCAATGTCGGCGGCGACCATTTGCGCAAGCCCCATAAAGGGCTCCGGCGCGGCGATGCGCAGCGGACGTTCCCGCGGCCAGCCGGCCTCGTCCATCAGCCGCTTGGCCTGGTCAGGCTCGTGCGGGTAGGGCTTGGCGTCGCGGGGGAGACTGTCGTACCAGGCCGGCGTGAGCGCGCGCAGCGGGTTGGCGTAGCCACCGAGACCCTGCGCGATGAGTTTGTCGCGGTCGACCGCCAGGTTGAGCGCCCGCCGCACGCGCGCGTCGCCGAGCGGGGCGTCGGAGGGGTAGCGGTTGATGATGCCCACCAGCACGCGGTTGGCGTCGAACGCGAGCAGGTCGGCGTGCTCCGAGGCTTTGACCCGCGCGGCGTCGGCGGGCGAGAGTTCGGTCACGATGTCGACCTCGCCGTCGCCGGAGACGCACGCCTCCAGGGCGTCGGCCGGGGACAGGTCGGCGCGAAAGACGACGCGCTCCAGCCGCGGCACGCGCTCGTGGTTCCAGTGGTTGCGGTTCGCTTCGAGCACCAGGCGCGGCGAGCGGTCCTCGCTCTCGATCAGCCAGGTGCAGATGTAGGGATCGGCCTTCATGATGGCGTTACGGGTGCTGATCGACGAATAGCCCTCGACGAGGGTGAATGGTCCGGTGCCCCACGGGCCCGGCGCGTCGATCACTCACCAATGGCCTTCGCCGCTGCCCAGCTTCTTGTAGCCAAAGCCCTGCTCGCGCCAGAAGGCCGAACTGGCGATATGGAAGCCACGGAATTTGGTGGTGGCGATGCCGTCCGGGCCGGGTAGGTGGAAACGGATGGTGTGGTCGTCGACCACCGCGCAGACCGACTCTGGGGGGAAGTTGAGCCAGGTGCCCGGCGGGTGCGGCGACGCCCAGCGTTGCATCTCATCGAAGTTCTGCTTGATATTGTGCGCGGTGAAGGGCTCACCATCCTGGTAGCGCACGCCCTGGCGCAGGGCCAGTTCGAGCGTGTGGTCGTCCAGCCAGCGCGCGTCCGTGGCGAGGGCGTAGACGATGTTCCCGCTTTCGTCGGTGCGAATCGGCTCCTCCATCGTGTTCCAGGTGATGAACAGCCAATTGAGCGGCGATGGGTCGACCACGTTGATCGTGCCGACCGGGGCGCGCCATTGCGGCTTGGTAGGGGCGTCTTGCTGGGCTGTAGCCATAGCTTCATCCTCCTTCGCTCCCGTCGGCGTCAGCGGCGATCCGACGTACCCCTATGGTAGCCCTTCAATCGGCCACTGTCAATCTACCAGCAGGTAGGGTCTTTCGCCCCCCCGCCCATGGCTGACTGGTCCCTCGGCCGCAGCCGAGGGGCCAGTCAGCCATGGGCGGGGGGGCGAGGGAGCAAGGAGTTATCATAGGTGGGGGCGCGCACCCGCAGGTAGGGTGACACGGCTCACACGTTTTTCGGGCTGTGCAGCCACCCGGCAACGGTATAGGAGCCGTACGCGCTGTCGCGAATGGCGATCGTATTGTCGGCGTAGATGGGGAGGATGGCTTGTCCGGTGGGCGACCAATTCTCCTCGACGAGCGCTATCTGACCGCTACGCCGGTCGACGCCGCTCACGAGCGCGACGTGGCCGAAGCCGCCGCCATAGAATATCAGCGCGTCGCCCTCCCGTGGTCCCGGTGATCCGCCGTTGGGGATGAACTGGATGTCGCCCGGATGGTTCGCGGGCATGTCGGCCGCGGCGCCGACGCCGGCCCATGTGGGCGGATAGCCCCAGCGCAACGCGAAGTAGCGCTGGGCCAGCTCGACGCACTGGTACAGGATGCCGTACGTCCCGTCGCAGCCGTTGTCGACGTCGCCCGCGTTCCAGTAGACGGGAACACCGTCTAGGCGCGTGAGCACCGTCCCCCACCCCGCCCCCCAGACCGGGCAGTGGCAGCATCCTCCTATCGGCGGCGGGGACGTGGGGGGTGTCGGCGTTGGCGCGCCGGGTGGGACTTGCGGCGCGGGGGCGCGCAGTGTCGAGGCGATCTGGACGAGCATGTCCCGCGCCGATACCCCTGTTTGTCGTGACGAGAATAGGCGATACACGACCGCGCCCTGCCGCAGATATAGGATCTGGCCCAACCGCCCGGCGCTCGCGGGTGTGAGGGTTCCTGACAGGCGCGTGGCCGTTCCGAGCGGCAACACGATGCTGTCCCGCGTCGCCCGAGGTAGATATGACGCGTCGTTCGCGACGAGATTAGCTGGCGTCGGCCCATGCGGGCGCAACGGGATGAGGGTGACGTCGACAACGCTTCCTGATGGAGAGCGTAGATTGAGTTGGCCGTACCCGGCAAGCGTATCGGGCCATAAGTGGGCGCTCCAGCCGGGTGGGTAAGCGAGGCTGTAGCTGGGGATGCGCGTGATTCCACCTGAAACGGCCGCGCCCTTGTAGGTGACGCGTGTCCAGCCGGGCGCGAGTGGCGCGGTCACACGTAGCGAGGCAGGGTGGCGCGCTGTGGGCGCGTCGGGGATCGCACTCGCGCGCGCGGCGCTGATCCGAGCGGCGCCGAGCAGCGTAAGCGCGAGGCAGGCGGCGGCGAGAGGGCGGCTAATGGGATGTGGCGCCGCGTGGCCCTGTGCACGGGCGAGCGCGATGAGTTGACGGTCGAGACGCATCGTCGATGAATCCTCCAGACTGCGACGCAAAAAGCCGGATAGGGCTACCGCGACAAGAGTTCTGTCGCGCAAAGAGCGCCCGCTATGGCATGACGACACAGGCGCGTCGTGCCGTGGTTATCGTACGGCCAGTGGCATGTAGCTGTCAATAGTGGATCAAGCCGGCGCGTGATACCATTGTCACTGTACTCCGTGCCCCGCCGTTCTATTGACATAGAGGATCACCGTGCAACTCACCATCACCACCACGCATCAACCGGCGACCGATCTTGGCTACCTACTGCACAAGAACCCCGCGCGCCTGCAATCGTTCAGGGCGTCGTTCGGGCAGGCGCACGTCTTCTACCCCGAGGCGACCGCCGCGCGCTGCACGGCCGCCCTGCTCCTCGATGTCGATCCAATCGGGCTGGTGCGCAAGGGACGCGGGCAAGAGGGGAGCGGGTTCGCGCTGGAGCAGTACGTCAACGACCGCCCGTACGTCGCCTCGTCGTTCCTCAGCGTCGCCATCGCCGACGTATTCGGTACGGCCCTGGGCGGACGCAGCAAAGACCGCCCCGAACTGGCCGAGACGCCTATCCCGCTCGAGGCGACGCTGACGGCCGTACCCTGTCGCGACGGCGCGGGCTTGCTGCGCCGGCTGTTCGAGCCCCTGGGCTACGCCGTCGACGTCGCGTCCCACGCGCTCGACCCGGACTTTCCGGACTGGGGCGAGAGCCCCTACTATACGCTCACGCTGCGCGCCACCACGCGCCTGCGCGACCTGCTCACGCACCTCTACGTGCTCATTCCGGTGCTGGACGACGACAAGCACTACTGGGTCGGTGACGACGAGGTCGCCAAGCTGGTGCGCCACGGCGAGGGCTGGCTCGCCACGCACCCCGAACGCGCGCTCATCGCCGCGCGTTACCTGAAGCATCGACGCGGCCTCGCCGACGACGCCCTGGCGCGGCTCGCCGATCCCGACGCCCTTGACCCCGACGCGGTCGAAGAGGCGCACGAGGGCGAGGAAGAGGCGGTCGAGCGGCCCCTGAACAATCTGCACGACCAACGGCTCGGCGCGGTCCTGGCCGCGCTCACGGACAGCGGCGCTCGGCGCGTGCTCGACCTGGGCTGCGGCGAGGGCCGTCTGCTGCGGCTGCTGCTGGCGGATAGCACGTTTAGTGAGATCGTGGGGCTGGATGTCTCCTACCGCACGCTGGAGCGGGCGCGTGAACGTCTCCACCTGGATCGCTTATCCGAGCGTCAGCGCGAACGGGTCACGCTCATCCACGGGTCGCTCACCTATCGTGACAAGCGGCTCGCCGGCTACGACGCGGCGGCCGTCGTCGAGGTGATCGAGCACCTTGACCACACGCGCCTGGCCGCGTTCGAGCGCGTGTTGTTCGAGTTCGCCCGGCCCACGACGGTTGTAGTAACGACGCCGAATCGCGAGTACAACGCGCGCTTCGCCACGTTGCCCGCCGGGGCCTTCCGCCACAAGGACCACCGCTTCGAGTGGACGCGCGCCGAGTTCCAGGGCTGGGCCGAGGCGCTCGCCGCGCGCTACGGCTACGCCGTGCGCGTCGCGCCGGTCGGTCCGGAGGATCCCGACCTCGGCGCGCCCTCACAGCTGGCCGTGTTCACCCAAACTCTCGCTCCACGACTTACTGATCCAGCTGCAACTACAGCCAATACTGATAGTAGGGCACTTCATGTAAGGAGGATAGCGATGAGCGAAGGCGAGACCCGACAACGGCTGCAAGCTCTGGAAGCGGACGAGGATTTGGTGGCGCTGCGACGTCCACCGGCGACCTTCAATATCTTTGAAGCGACCGGCGACGTTCGGCACGAGTTGCGCCACTCCCACCTTCTGTACTTCCTGCTCAATCCGCGAGAAACCCACGATTTGGAAGACAAGTTCATAAAGAGCCTGTTACAAAAGGTCTTGCCACTAGACAACTTTGCCTCGACATTTAACAGTCCAGGCGCCTGGACTGTGCACAAAGAGTATTTTCTAACAGACGACGAAAAGAATGAACAGGGCCGTGTGGACATCTTGCTGCTCCATGAAGAGCAAGGGCTAGCAGTCATCATCGAGAACAAGATTGATAGTGACGAGCATTCTGACCAACTCTGTTTATATGATCGCGTACTTACAAGTCGTGGTTGGAAGACGAGTGGAGTGTATCTTACTCCTGATGGACGAACGCCGTCATGCAAAAAGTATGTGCCGATAAGCTATGGAGTAGTTTGTGCTGCTATTAAGGAGGTACTTGGCGATCAGGCAGTTGCCGACGACGTACGCACCCTACTGACGCACTATGTTGATATGGCGAGGAGGCACATCGTGAACGAACTAGACATCGACGCGGCCTGTCAGCGCATTTATCGACAGCATGAGCAAGCGATCAAGCTCGTGCAGGAAAGAGTCTCCGCACGACAAAAGAAAATTGGCGCTGCTCTGGAGAGCCGAGTGCGACAGCTAGTGGTAGATCAGCAGAATATTGACCATTGGGAGCAGAATGGCTCGAAGTATATCCGTTTTGTATTACAGGAATGGGAAAAGGAGCCACTGCTATACACCAAGAAGTGGTCGTCCATTCTCAAATCCATTTTGGAGTTCGGAATAGCCAATTCGCCGCAAGAAGTCTATGTTAATTTACAGATTGGTCCAGGGAATACGCGCCAAAGTCTCTTTGACATGGCCCGCAGCAAGCAAAAGAGCGGCGGCCCATTTACCGTTGATGGGGCTGTACCAAGTGAATACAGCGAGATCTATCACCGCACTCTGTTATCGTCGCAGCAATATGAGGAGCTTAGGGCTCGTTAAACAATTACTTCCCGTTTTTGGGCGCAGGCTCATAGCCGCTTTGCCCGACAGCGGCGGGAAGTTATTCCTTGGCGACTCCTTAGCGCCGACGCACTTGTGGAGAAGGCCAAGAGCCAGTGGGCTATTTTTGTAGAACAAGACTTGCCGCTCATCAAGGACGCTATCCAACAATGGATAATTGAGAAAAGGGATATTTGACGCGCATAGGAGTCGCCAAGGAATAACTTCCCGCCGCTGTCGGGCAAAGCGGCTATGAGCCTGCGCCCAAAAACGGGAAGTAATTGTTTAACGAGCCCATAATAGAGAGTACTGGAGTACGGAGACACGCCCCGATCACGACAACAGGTCGCGCGCCAGAGCAACGACATTATCCTCAAGCTCGTCGCCACTGCCCTCGGCGGCGACCTGTTCCAGCGCTTCGGCATAGCGTTGCCGCCGATCGTCGCCGGACTGCCATCCGAGTTGCCGCGGGTGCAGGTGCGCACGCGGGCAACGGACCTGATCTTCCGCCTCGCCGATGACAGCAAACTCAATCTCGAGTTCCAGACGCAGCACCGCACGGAGACGTTGCGGCACCTTGCGGGCTACAACATGGATATCGTTGAGCGGTACGGCCCGCCCGTGCACACGGTTGTCCTGTATGGAGGAGGCATCAGGAGCGCCCCCGATACCGTGCGACTCGGCTCGATCACGTTCAAGGTCCAGAATATCATCGTAGGACAGGTCGACGGCGACGTCGTGCTCCGGCGCCTGCACGAGAAAGTGTCGCGCGGCGAGGCGCTCGACGCGCAGGATCGCATCGACCTTATCCTCTCGCCGCTGATGCGCCAGCGTCGCGCGTTGGACGACGTGTTGCCCGACGCGGCCCAACTGGCGCAAGCGTTGCCAGCGGGTCAACTGAAGCCGACCGTCGCCGCTCTCCTCGGATTGGCGTATCATTATGTTGATGAGCGTACAGTGAAGGACATACTGGAGGGTACCGATATGGCTAACTTGTTGCAGCAATACATAGAGCAGGGCCTGGAGCAAGGCACGCGGAACACGATACGGACAGTGCTCCGGTCGCGCTTCGGCTCTCTGCCCGAGGCCGTTGAGCGTCCATCACTGCCGCGAACGCCGATGAGTTGGACGCGCTCGCCGCCCATGCCGGCACGGTTAAGGATCTCGACGAGCTCTAGTGAAGCTGACCTTTCCGGACCTCGCTCTCGTGGTGCTGATCGGCGCGTCGGGCTCCGGCAAGAGCACCTTCGCGCGACAGCATTTCCTGCCGACGGAGACGATCTCGTCCGACGCCTGCCGCGCCCTTGTCTCTGACGATGAGAACAACCAGGCGGCGACAAAGGATGCCTTCGACGTGCTGCATGTCATCGCCGCGAAGCGCCTGGCCGCCGGGCGGTTGACCGTCGTCGACGCCACGAACGTGCAGGCGGAGGCGCGCCGCCCGCTGGTGGCCCTGGCGCGGCAGTACCACTGCCTGCCAGTCGCCATCGTGTTCGACCTGCCCGAGGGCGTCTGCCAGGAGCGCAACCGGGCGCGTCCCGACCGCGACTTCGGCCCACACGTCGTGCGCCGCCAGAGCGCGCCGACCTGCGGCGCTCACTGCGCGGGTTGCAGCGCGAGGGCTTCCGCCACGTCTTCACCCTCTCCTCGCCGGACGAGGTAGCCGCGGCCACGATCGAGCGCCAGCCGCTCTGGAACAACCGCACGGGCGACCACGGCCCGTTCGACATTATTGGCGACGCGCACGGCTGCGCCGACGAACTGGAGGAGTTGCTGGCGCTGTTGGGCTATGTTCCTACTGCTACCGTCGGCGCCTTCGGCGGCGTGGCGCCCGTCTACGCGCATCCCGAGGGGCGCAAAGCCGTCTTCCTGGGTGACCTGGTCGACCGTGGTCCGCGCATCCTCGACACCGTACGCCTGGTACGCGCCATGGTCGATGCTGGGTCGGCGCTGTGTGTGCCGGGCAACCACGACATGAAGTTGGTGCGCAAGCTGCGCGGGCGCGACGTACAGGTCACGCATGGGCTGGAGTCGAGCCTGGCCGAGTTGGCGGCGCTGTCGGACGAGGCGCGGCCCCACGTGCAGCGCGATATTGCCGACTTCCTCGATGGGCTGGTCAGCCACTACGTTTTTGACGACGGCAAGCTCGTCATCGCCCACGCCGGCTTGAAAGAGTCGATGCAGGGGCGCGGTTCGCGCGCGGTGCGTGAGTTCACGCTGTACGGCGAGACGACCGGCGAGACCGATGACTTCGGCCTGCCCGTGCGCTACAACTGGGCCGCCGAGTACCACGGCGCGGCGGCGGTCGTCTACGGCCACACGCCGGTCCCGCGGCCAGAGTGGCTGAACAACACGGTCAACATCGACACCGGCTGCGTCTACGGCGGACGGCTGACCGCCCTGCGCTACCCTGAGCGTGAGTTCGTGTCCGTGCCCGCGCGCCGCGTCTATGCCGAGCCGGCGCGGCCGTTCCAGGCGCCGCCCGACGACACGGCCGCGCTGACGGCGCAGCAGCAGCACGACGACGTACTGGACATCGACGACGTGCGCGGCAAGCGCATCGTGGAGACGCGCCTACAGGGCAACGTGACGATCCGCGAGGAGAATGCGAGCGCGGCCCTCGAAGTGATGAGCCGCTTCGCCGCCGACCCCAAGTGGCTGATCTACCTGCCGCCCACGATGTCGCCAAGCGAGACGAGTAAGCAGCCCGACCTGCTCGAACACCCCGAGGAGGCGTTCGCCTACTATCGCAAGGAGGGCGTGGCGGAGGTCGTCTGCGAAGAGAAGCACATGGGCTCACGCGCCGTCGTGATCGTGTGCCGGGACGAGGATACGGCGCGGACGCGCTTCGGCGTGGTCGGGCAGGGCGGCGGCATCGTCTACACGCGCACGGGGCGGCGTTTCTTCGAGGATAAGGGCCTCGAAGACGCCCTGCTCACGCGGGTGCGACAGGCGCTCGACGTGTCTGGTCTGTGGGACGAGTTAGAGACCGACTGGGCGGCGCTGGACTGCGAGTTGATGCCGTGGTCGGCCAAGGCGCGCGACCTGCTGCGGCAGCAGTACGCCGCCGTGGGCGCGGCGGCGCGCACGGCGCTCCCGGCGGCCGTCGTGGCTTTAGAGGCAGCGACAGAACGGGGTATCGAGACGGCGGCGTTGCTGGAGCGCTACCGCGAACGCGCGACGCTGGCCGCGCGCTACGTCGACGCCTACCGGAGCTATTGCTGGCCGGTGTCGTCGCTCGACGACTTCAAGCTGGTGCCGTTCCACCTACTGGCGACCGAGGGGACAGTCCACACGGACCACGATCACATCTGGCACATGGAGACGCTGGCGCGCGCCTGCCGCGCCGACCCCGGCCTGCTGCTCGCCACGCCGTATCTCGTCGTTGACGTAACCGACGCGGCGAGCCAGGAGCGGGGTATCGCCTGGTGGGAGGAGTTGACGGGACGGGGCGGCGAGGGCATGGTGGTCAAGCCGCGCGCGTTCATCGCGCGGGGCCGGCGCGGGCCCACGCAGCCGGCGGTGAAGTGCCGTGGGCGCGACTACCTGCGCATCATCTATGGGCCTGAGTATACAATTCCTGGGAACCTGGAGCGGCTGCGCGCACGGGGACTGGGGGCGAAGCGTTCGCTGGCGTTGCGCGAGTTCGCGCTGGGCGTCGAGGGGCTGGAGCGCTTCGTCCGCCGCGAGCCGCTGCGGCGTGTGCATGAATGCGCCTTCGGCGTCCTGGCGCTGGAGAGCGAGCCGGTTGACCCGCGATTGTAGGACAACCAGGCGCCCCTCCGCGGACGTTGCCGGTCTATTCGATCTAGGGCTATGGCGTACGGGACACCGTTCTTGCGCCTAAGCCACTGGCTGGGTAGACTCCTCTCAGTCAGATTCCGGCGCGTATCGTTTCAATGTAGAAAGGCGGCTCTCATCCACATCCTGATCGGCTACGGCTATCACCCCGTGACGACGGCGACGTACATGCAGCGCGCGCTGGAGCGGCGCGCCGAGACCACATTCGTCGGCACGCCGTATGGCGCGCGCCCAGGGTTCGCGGCCACGGGAGATGTTGGGTCGATCGTGCAGGACTTGCCCCAAGCGCCGGACCTCTATCTGCACGTCGACGCGGTATTGCCGTGGTATTTTCCGCGCGGCCTGACCACGCTGGATTGCCCGACCGCGTGCTATCTCATCGACGTACATGTCCACCCTCAGAAGCGTCTCAGGCAGGCCATGTTCTTCGACTACGCCTTCTCAGCGCAGCGCGATTTTGTGGAGGTATTGCGGCAAGCAGGGCATCCACAGGCGTACTGGCTGCCGTTGGCCTGCGACCCCGAGGTCCACCGGCGCTACGACGTCCCCAAGCGCTTCGACATCGGGTTCGTCGGGGCCACGGGCCGCGGGTATGAGCGGCGGCGCGTCCTGATCGAGCGGCTGGCGCGCCGTTACACCGTGAGCGACTACCGGCGCTCGTATACGCCGGCCGAGATGGCGCGCCTCTACAGCGAGTCGCGCCTGGTATTCAACTGCTCCCTGCGCGGGGAGGTCAACATGCGGGTGTTCGAGGGGCCGGCGACCGGCACACTGACCCTCACCGACCGTATCGGCAACGGTCTCTCCGAACTCCTTGCGGATGACGAACATGTGGTCATGTACGACGACGACCAACTCGTCGAACAGGCGGATCGGATGTTACGCGACGACGCGACGCGCGAGAGCATTGCTATGCATGGCTACGAGCACGTCCGTGCGTATCACACCTACGACCATCGCGTCGGCACGATCCTGGACACAGTGTTCGCGTCGGAAGGGCCGCGGCTGGAGGCCCCTTTACGTCGCCGCCCCGACGCCGACGTGCAACTCGCGTACGCCGAACTCTATGCGCGCGAGCGGCGCGTCGACGACACGATTGAGCAGCTGCAGCGCATGCCGGCGAGCCCGCGCTATCGCGCCCTCGCCGCGTGCGAGGTAATCTACTGCCTGCTTCGTCGGGTCAAGAATGGGTAGGCCCCGTTACTCTAACTGGTGAACGGGTTTTTCCGGGGGCCGTCGCGCCATACGCGGCGACTTGCGTACTCGTGGTGTTGCCGTCGTAGCCCCAATCGCATACGCGCGGCCGTCCGGTCCCGTTACCGCCCCAAACGATTCCATGGGTCGTGGCAAAGCGGCTAATGAGTACGATATACCGTTGGCGTCGGTTCTGTTGTAATGCTCCTCGCGCGTTCCCCTACCTTGCCGTATAGTGACGTGGGATGTTCTTCGGCGTTTAAGGGGAATGCATGGCGGCAGTAGAGATAAACGACGAGGTTGACCCGGCGCGGCAGGCGCAAGGGGGACAAGGCCGCGCGCGCCCCGTTCGGAACGCGAGCTATCTAGCCATGGCGAACGCGGGCGCACGGGTGTTCTCTTTTCTGTTCGTGTTTTACGCGAGCCGCGCGCTGCAGCCGGGGCCTATGGGTGTCTATACAAACGTAACAGGGTTGGTCGCCTTGTTCGGCGTGATCACCGACCTGGGATTGGGGACGTTCGCGGTACGCGATGTATCGGTCAACCGCGGATTGGCGGTACGGTACGTGTCGAACCTGCTCGCGATCCGCCTGCTGCTCTCCTTTGTGTGCCTCGCGCTGATCGTCGTGCTGGCCCAGGTATTGTACCCCCTACATGCGCGGCTTCGCCTACGTCTTCGCCCTCACGCTCGTACCCCAAGCCGTGTCGAACACGCTGCAACTCGCCTTCCAGTTCTCGGAGCGCCTCTCGTATAGTGCTGTGCTCACCATCGTGGGGACGGCTACAACCTCTATCCTTGGTATAGCCGTCCTAGCCCTTGGACATGCCGTCCTCGCGCTGGTGACAGTCTCCGCCGTCGTCGCGGCGGTGACCGCCGTGATCACGGCCTGGATCGTCTACGCGCGCTTCCTGCCCCGCCGCTTAGAGCTCGACCCGCGCTGGTGGCCGGCGCTACTCGCGGGGGCGCTACCGTTCGTCGTGCTGACGTTCGCCAACGTCCTGTATAACCAGGCGGACCGCCAAATTCTCTACGTGTTAAGTGGGTGCGCCCATCATACGCCAAAGGTTGGCTGCGTGCCCACGGGCGAATACGGCGTCGCCTACCGGCCCTTGGACATCCTCGTCTCTATTTTCGTCGGCAGCGCCAATGCGGCGGTGCTGCCGACCTTTATGCGTCTGGGCGGTGAATCGCGCCAGACCCTGGTGCGTCTGATACGTGTGTCCGCCACGCTGGCCTTTATCTTTGGGGCGCCAATCGCGCTACTCACGACGTTTTTCGCGACCGAGGCGCTGCACGTTGTGGGAGGTAAACGGTACCTTGACGCGGCCCCCGCGTTGGGCATCCTGATCTGGACGTTTCCCTGCGTACTTCTGCTGACGATGCTGTACAACGCGCTCTATGCCGTGCACAAGCAGAAGGTCGTCACGGTATCCTTTATCATCACGCTTGTCTTCAACATCGTGTTGAACATTATTTTTATCCCGCGCTTCTCATACTTTGCCTCGGCCGCGATCACCGTCGCCTCGGAGGTCGTCAACGGCGTGATCGTGCTCTACGTCTTGCGCCGCGCGCTCGGACCGCTCGGACTCGCCGCGCCCGCGCTACGGGTTGGAGTGACTATCGTGCTCACAACGCTGGTGCTGTGGCTCTTACACCCCTATGGCATCTTTATCGGACTGCCCGCAGGCGTCGTTGTCATACTGCTGGGATTACGCGTGTCGCGCGTGGTGGGGCCGGAGGAGCAAGAAATCCTTGGGCGCATGCCCCTATTCGGTCGGTATGCGCGCTTGCTGTTGTAGGAAAGGGATCAGCGGCGCCAGCCCCGCCTCTGATCTGATACACTTTCACTATAGTAGAGCACGCACAGTAATGACCCTTTCCGTGCGTGCTAGAGACGGGAGCAGGGGCGACGAACAACCGACCGCAGGCAGCCCGTGGTTTGCCATCGGGGTCCCCACCGCAGTGGAGAGGCGGGCGCGGGCGGTCCCCTGCCGGCGAGAACGAAGGGTATGAGCATGCCGGAGATGATGGACGAAACGGACGCGGCGGGCACGCTGGATGGCGAGGTGCTGGGACCAGGCGCGACGGGCCAGGCGCTCCGGCTGGCGGCCGACGACCCGTGGGCGCGCTGCGTCGCTGACTTCCTGGAGGCCAAGGCGCGGCGCACCGGCAGCGCTCAGACACGGCTGCACTACGCGGCTACGTTGCGCCGCTTCGCCGCCGCCTGCCCGACGCACCCCGCGCGCGTCATCCCCGCCGAGGTCGAGGCCTTCGCTGGCGGCCCCGCCCGCGTGCGCGACCGCCACGGCGTCGTCCGCGAGCGGGCGGCCACCCCTGCCACCGTGGCCCGGCGCCTTGCCGTCCTTTCCAGTTTCTACACGTTCGCCTGTAGGCAGGTCACCGGCCACGACGCCCAGGGGCGCCCCATCCCCCTGTGCGCCTATAATCCCGCCGCCGCTGTCGAGCGCCCGCGCGTCGACCCATACCGCCAGGCCCGCGGCCTCTCTGCCGATGGCGCGCGCCGCCTCCTGGCCGCCATCCCCCGCGACACGCCGCTCGGGCTGCGCGACCACGCCCTGCTCAGCTTCTACTTATATACAGGGCGGCGCCGCGAGGAGGTGGCGCGCCTGCGCTGGGGCGACATCGAGGAGGGCGGCGATGGCCGCTGGCTTTTCCGCTACCGCGGTAAGGGCGGCAAGAGCGGGCTGCGTGAATTGCCGTTTCCAGCCGCGCGGGCGCTGCTCGCCTACCTCGACGCCACCGGTCGTCGAGGCGCCATCCGCCCCGACGACCCACTCTGGCTCCCACACGGCGAAGGCGGTGTCAAGCGCGCCGATGGGGCGCTCACGAGCAACGCCGTGTGGCGGCGGCTCAAGCGCTACGCGCGTCTGGCGGGGCTCGACACGCGGACGCTCTCGCTGCACGGCCTGCGCCATACCGGCGCCAAGCTACGCCGCCAGGCCGGCGCTCAGATGGAGGACATCCAGCGCTTCCTCGACCACACCTCCGTGGCTACCACCCAGATCTACCTCCGCGCCACCGAGTCCGTCGCTGACCCCCTTGCCGCCAAGATCGCCGCGCTCCTCGAACCCACGGAGGAGTAGAGAGACACAAAGGACGTGTCATGGGCCTGTTTCATGATGACCGATAATAGTCTTGGCGCGCCGGGAGGCGCGGCGAGCGGTTGTGCCCGCGCCCGCGACGTGGGGATCACGATTGGGCGGCTCGAAGCGGGCGTGCGGAACGCGATCACCGGCCTGCCCTGGCTCGTGGAGTCGGGGATGCTCACCACGCCGGTCGCGCTGACCAATACGCACAGCGTCGGCGTCGTGCGCGACGCGCTCATCGCCTACGACGTGGCGCGGACCGGTGGCCGTCCGGCCCAGGCGTGGAGCCTCCCCGTCGTCGCTGAGACCTGGGATGGGGTCCTCTCCGACATCAATGGGCAGCATGTGCGCGCGGAGCATGTGGCGGCCGCCCTCGACGCGGCGTCAGACGGTCGTGTGGCCGAGGGTAATGTCGGGGACGGGCATGATCTGCCACGGGTTCAAGGGCGGGATCGGCACGGCGTCGCGCGTCATACCCGCGCCCAGCGGCGGGGCGTGGACCGTCGGGGCGCTGGTGCAGGAGAACCACGGGCAGCGGGCGCTGCTGCGCGTGGACGGCGTGCCGGTCGGCCGCGTCATCGGGCCGCATGAGGTCCCGACGCCGGACATGACCGTGCCGCTGGGGGGCGGTTCAATCATCGTCGTCCTGGCGACGGACGCGCCCCTGCTCCCGGGGCAGTGTCGTCGGCTCGCCCAGCGGGCCACGATCGGCGTGGCGCGGGCCGGCGTCCTGGGGGAGAACAGTAGCGGCGACATCTTCCTCGCGTTCTCCACGGCCAATCGTGGGCTCACCCCGCCGCGCATGCACGAGGCGGCGATCACCGTACGCATGCTGCCTCACGAGGCGTTGACGCCGCTCTTCGAGGCGGTGGCGGATGCGACGGAAGAGGCGATCGTTAACGCGCTGTGCGCCGCCGTCACGATGACCGGAGTTGATGGCCACACGGCCTACGCGCTCCCGCTCGACCGCTTGCAGGCGGCGATGCTGTCATCTTGCTCGGTTTCTGGCCCTATTTCTTGCTTGATCACTGGCCCCATACGGCTGCCGTTTCACTAGACAGAACAGCCCTGGGAAGTGAATTATGCGGCTGCTTTCTTCTTCCGCCGCGCGCTCACCGCGCGCCTCGTCGAGGGCCTCGAACACGACGCCCATCCCCCCTTCACCGAGCCAGCGCTCGACGAGAAAGCGATCGGCGAGCTTCGTGCCGACGATCCCTTCGATCACGCGCTGGAGACTACATCACCACGGGATCACTCCGTCTCTGTTGGAGAAGGTGCCCGTCGGACCATCCGGACCGAGCAGCGCGAGGCGCACTGGCTCGCGTGCGCCCTCCTCGACAGTCTGCGTGCCCGCATAGTTGTTGAGGTTCGTCTTGATGAAGCCTGGGGAGGTGGCGTTGACCTTGATCCCCGTCGACTCCAGCTCGATCGCCATGGCGAGCGTCATAGCGTTGAGAGCCGTCTTGGACGCAGGGTAGACGGGGTTGAAGGTCGAGCGGTAGGGGAAGGCTGGGTCCGCGTTCAGCGTCAGCGAGCCAACGCCGCTCGACACATTGACGATGCGGGCCGCCGGCGCCTCGCGCAGGAGCGGCAGCATCGCCTGGGTAACGGCGACGACGCCGAACACGTTGGTCTCGAACACCGCGCGCACCTCATCGAGGGACGCGTTGCTCGGGAGGGTCGACTTGGTGTACTCCTCGACGGACATGTCCGGCCGCATTCTCGTATTCGAGATGGCCGCGTTGTTGACGAGCACGTCAAGACGGCCAAGTTCGCTCCGAATGCGCTTTGCCGCGGCGACGATGGAGTTCTCATCTGTGACGTCTAACTGGATAGCGCGTGCGTCCGGCCCGACCTCCTTGGCCGCAGCCTCGCCGCGCTCGAGATTGCGCGACCCGACCAGCACAGTGAAGCCATGTGCCACGAGATCCTTTGCGATCTGAAGACCGATTCCTTGATTAGCGCCGGTGACCAGGGCGACGGGTTTGTCCTGCATAAAAATCTCCTCATTTGCATCGATCTGTGGCCAACGCCGCCGTGCTGTGCTACAATGAAGCCTAAGCGGAACCGCATTCCAATTATATCAGAGCGATGTTCCGTTTTTAAGGTCTAGCCCGGTTGGCGCAGTCCCGACGCGCCGCAGTCGACCGCGTGGTCGACGAGGTCGACCGGTGCTACGGGCGCATCGACATCCTCGTGAACAACGCGGGCCAGTCCGCCGCCGGGCCGGTGGCCGAGGTCGACCCCGGCGACGTCCGCAAAATCGTCGAGCTCAACATCTTCGGCCCCCTCTACATGATCCAGGCCGTCGTCCCGCGGATGCGCGCCCGCGGGGGCGGCCTCATCGTTAACGTCAGTTCGACGGTCACGCGGATGACCATCCCGGGGATCGGGGCCTACACGGCGACGAAACAGGCCCTCAACGCCCTCTCGGACGCGGCGCGCGTCGAGTTGGCGCCGGACAACATCCGGGTCGTCACCGTCTTCCCCGGCCGCACCGCCACGGCGTTCGGCCAGAACGCGCTCGGCGACCCCGCAGCGCGCCCGCGGGGCGGACCCGGTGGCCGCGCGTTGCCACCGCCCGACAGCGCCGAGAAGGTGGCCGGCAAGACCCTCGAGGCGATCCGCGACGAGCCCCCCGAGAAATACATGGACGATGGGGCGACCGGACGGTAGCGACCGGGGCGGGGACGGCGCGCAGCGCGGCGCATGATGACATAGCCAGTAGCCTGGCCAGGATCTCGCGCATTGCGATGTCCTTGCGCGGCTGAAATGAGACTCCCGCTTGCCGCCGCTAGCTGGTCTCACTGCTGTAGCCGCAGTCAAAAGGGCAACCGATCGCCTTCTCAATGCGGCGATGCTGTCTCATTCCAGATGCGCAGTGGCGAGTCGAAGCGCGAAACCCTGGTGGGGAAAGTTACCTTTCGTACGATCCGCAGCCCGACCGCGTCGTGTTGCGCTTCACACATGGCCTACTGCTGCTGCGCGCGCCCTTTGAAGGAGTCGTCCAGATACGGGTAACCTATGGTGGCGCCTTCGCCCCGCGCCGCTCCTGGGATATCGCGCTTGATAAGCAGGACAGGCCGCTCACGCTACAAACTACCGCGACCGATGAGGCGCTGATCATCACAGCGGCGCCACCCACCCCGATATCTTGGATGCGCTGACTGTCGGCAGTGAGTGTGACTACTACATTACGATCCACCTCGACGTCGACTATATGCGCGGCTATCGGGACTTTACCTGGGACCCCGACCGTTTCCCCGCCCCCCCCGCTCTCTTACATGAGCTGCGCGCGCACGATGTGCGGGTGGTCACGATCATCGACGCCGGCGTCAAGGAGGATCTGGGCGCCGGTTATGACGTCGCCGACGACGGGATAGCGCGCGCCATGTTTATCCGGACCGCCGGTAGAGTGCCGGATAGATGGTCCGCAAGGGGGTGATTCCGGCATGCTAGAATAAGAGATGATCACTGAGGACAAGGGCGTACGACGGCGCCCACCCCGCGCCTCTAGCCTTAAGAGCGTGGCGGAGGAGGCCGGTGTGCCCATCCTTATCGCGTACCATGCGTTGAGCAACACGCAGACGGTGGATGAGGTCACACGGTCGCGGGTGCGGCGCGCCGCGGTCGACCTCGGCTACTCCCTGCGCGTAACCATTCGCGATGTCGCGGCGCTGGCGGGGGTCTCCGTTTCGACGGTCTCGTACGTTTTGAACGCCAACCCGCTGATTCAGTCTTCCACGCGCCAGCGGGTGGAAGCGGCGATTCAGGCGCTGGGCTACCGTCCCAATAGCACGGCCCGCAACCTGCAGGCTAGCGAAACACGCCTGATCGGCTACGCCTGGCACCGCGTTCAGGATGAGGTCCAGCGCAACCCCATTCTTGATCGCTTTCTCTATGAAGTGGCGCAGACCTCCGAGTCCCGTGGCTACCACGTCTTAACCTTCGCGCAATCAGCTCTGCACGAGGAGCAGAGCTACGAGAGCTTGATCGGCGCCAGTCGGGTGGATGGCTTCGTGCTGTCCGACACTACCTACCATGATCCGCGCATCCGCCGACTGCAAAAGCTCAAATTTCCGTTCGCCGCCTTCGGTCACGCCGACACGGACTGGGACTTTCCCTACGCCGACGACGATGGGCGGCGCGGCATCGCTCTGGTGGTCGAGCATCTGCTCGCGCGGGGGCATCGACGGATCGCCATGATGAGTTGGCCAGGTGGTACCGTGGTCGGCGATACGCGCGTGCAGGGATACCACGAGGCGCTGGACAAAGCGGGGATCGACGCGCGGCCGGAGTGGCTCCCTCGGACGACCAACGACGTGCAGCACGCCATAGAGACCGCGCGTCAGGTCCTGTCGCTGACGCCGCGCCCGACGGCGATCATCTGCGCCACCGACATCATGGCCATCGGAGTCAGATTTTACCTGGAGAGCTCGGGACTGCTCGTAGGCCGTGACGTCGCCGTCACGGGATACGACGACACGCCGGTGGCGGAGGCGCTGGGATTGACCTCGGTGCGGCAGCAGGTCGATACCATCGCGCGGGCGGTGACCGATCTCTTGCTGGCCGAGATCCGGGGGGCGCCGCTAGCCGAGCGCCATATCCTCGTCGAGCCGCGCCTGGTCGTGCGCGCCAGCAGCGCCGCCCCGTTCCTCTCCTAGCACACGCTCCTTCCTCTCCGTGTCGCCTCACAGTAAACCCCACGCAAAGTGCGCTCAGACCTCGCCAGAGGAGGGGCTACGCATACGTGCATTAATCGTGGCCGGATGGCGATCCGCGATCCTCATTAGCGCTGGACCCTTTCCTGCTCTTGCAACATGTCTAGCCAATACATGCCCATCTGCCCGCGGTCTTGGAGCGCATCACGCGTGAAGATGCCGGCGAGATGGATGTTGGGATACTTGTCCCGGAGGAAGCCCCGCAAGACGGGGAAGTTGGGGAAGTCGCTGAAATACCACTCGGTGATGGAGTCATACCAACGCAGCATCCACACCAGTTCGTCGTCGACGCGCCCTCCCGCGAGGCGCCGCTGGAGGGCGCCGAGGACGTCGTGCTGCGTCGCGCGATCCAGTGGGCCGATACCGGTGAAAGCCGTCGGTTCCACGAAGGCGATCCATTGCAGGAAGAGCGCCCGCTTGAGCGCCTCGTCCCCCTGTGGGGTATCGGCAATGAGGCCTGCATATGCCCGATACACGGCGCCGTATGCGTCAACGACACCCTCCACGCGCAGGCGTGGCTCCTTGTCGTCGAAGATGAGGCCCTGTATGGCATCCACCTGCTGGAGCAGGCGATCCTCCTCCGCAGCCAGGTCGGGCAGCGTCGCCTGCGCCCCATCCTGGTCGGGCAGAGCGTCCCCAACCGGGCCGTCAAACCACACGATCTCCCCGATATCGGGCTCACGCGCCAGCGCGTCCCATTCCTGGTCAATCCTGGCCAACACCTGTTGGGCCGGCAGGTCCCACGACGCGAAGCCGCGCCCGTCAGCCGCCGGCATCCCCGCGCGCGCCCGTCGCTCGGACAGCAGTCGCTCGACGACCTCCATGGTCAGCACGCGTACGCGCGCCGTGTCCACGTCCGGGAACAATCGCCGCACGGCGCCGACGATCTGCCACAGGCCGACGAAGTCGTCCGGCAACTCCGCCACCACACCCGAGGCAATGCGCTCTAGGCGCGCCCGATCGTCAGGCACGATCGGGCGCCTCGCCGCTGGGGCCCGGCGCGGTCGGTGGCCGCTCATAGTCCCACGTCGTATACAGGTGTTCAGCCCACTGGGGCCACACTCCCTTAATCGCCGCGATGAGCCAGTCGCTCGCGAGGGTCAGCGAGCTCTCATGCGATGCGTAGACAAGCCAGCCCATCCCCGGTGAGGTCCAATACCCCTCCGCCCCCGTGTATTCCGGCTCGAGCAACGCGACGTCCATCTCGTACTCGGGGCCGAATTCGCGGAGTTCCCAGACGTGCGCGATGCCATGATCCCTCAGGATGGCGCGGAGCGTGTCGAGGGGGACGGCGTGATAGAACCAATCGGCCTGGATGGCGACGACGTCGGGGGGCGGAGGCTCGCCGGTGAGCGGGTACCAGTAGCCATGGATCGCGCCCCACCGGTCTTGTAGCTGTGCCCACAACCGCCCGTGCTCCGTACGGCTCAAGGTACGGTGGTAGGGGAGGGGCCGCACACGCCGCAGATCCTCCGGCGACAACCCTGAGACGTAGTCGCAGAACAGCGCCCGTTCCTCGTCCATCGCCTGCGCCTCCGTGGTTTTCGATTGGTGTGGCATGAAGAACCCCCACGCCGTTTGCCCGGCGACGATCAACAACTGGCGCATCTCCTCAGGCGACGCGGCATCGTCCGGCGTGAGACCCTCGATGTCGGTGAGAATGGCGTAGAGGACATCGTAGCGGGCGGATAGGTCGAGTCCTGCACAGCCTGCCCCGGCCGTCTCGCCAGGGCCGCGCTCATGGAGCAGGCGCGGACGATCCAAGCAGTACTGCCGCGCGGCTGTGTGCATGGCGTCCGTCACGGGCAGCAGTGGCAGGGATGCGGCCGTCATGGGAACAGGCGCTCCTGCACCGCCGCACCCGGCGCGCGTTTGCGGCGGCTCTTGTACGGGCGCAAGCGCAGGACCACGCGCCACTCGACATCGCCCATGTCGTCCCAGAGGAAGGGTTGCGGCGACGGGAACCGCGAGGGGAACAGATGGGACTCCGTCAGGGCGCGGATGTGCCGCTCGTCGGGTTCATACTCCACCTTGTACTGTGCCAGGGCCGTGTCCGTGTATTCGAGCGTCACCGTTTCCCCAAAGAGCTAGACCGCCGCGTGCTCGCCGGTCAGGCCGACCTGCCGCGCGCGGGCGGCGATGGAGCAGCCGTCCGCGGCATCTTGCAAGCTGATAAGATCGCCCGCATTCGGTAGCCGGGGCAGCGCCTTCCCCCGATCAGCAAACCCGTATGTCTACTTCATCTAGTATAACTTCTAGCAGCTAGTAGGTAGAGGGTGACACCGCGCCTCCCTCGATCGACTTGTGGGGTATAGCTGCTAACAGCTATACAAATCGGGCGATCAATGCGTGATCCTAGGTGGGTTTCTTCCGGCCACGATTAGTGCGAATATGTGTAGCCCCTCCTCTAGCGAGGTCTGGTGTACTGCGCCCTGCGGCGTTACGCGCCGACGCGCCTCCCAATGGAGGCCCTGAGGCCAAGCGCCCTATTGACGGCGCTCGCCGCGTAGTGTATTATCTTTTGTAACGTTTCAATTGCCTAGCGCCTGGCATTTTGGGCGCGCGGCCTCCCGTGTGTAGCGCTGCATGCGGGGAGGCGGCTGCCCTTCTGGTGCGTTCATAACGTAGCGCTACGTAGCGAAAGGAGGTAGAGGCGCTCAAGTTTGTCCGGCCGGCCCAGGAACCTTCATCCTCATCCACTCGCGGACGACGGTTGCTTTGAAACGTTGATCATGACCGTAGCCAGAGCCCGGATCTAGCACTCTATCACTCTATGATGATAACGCCTAGTTTCTTCTGTCGAGGACACAGCTATGACCGACAACACGATAGCCCCTACGACCGACAACACGATAGCCCACCGGCGTCTATCCCGCCGCGCATTTGCTCAAGGGCTTGCCGCCACAGGCTTGGCCGCCACTGGTAGCCTCGGCGTCTTCCAGGCCCTTGCCGAGGCGTCGACGCGGCCGCAGCGACCGGGCCGCGCCTCATCCGTTTCCTTCTCGGTCAGCGATTGGCCCCTGGAGACCGATAAGGCGGCGCTGGCGGAGGCGAACACCCAGTTGGCCGCGTACGAGAAGCTCCACCCCACCACCCATATCACCCCGAACTCGGTCAAGTTCAACCCCGCCACGTTCTACACGCAGTTCGCCGCCGGCAACTACCCCAACGTCTATAAAGCCTACTTCACCGACGCGCAGGAGATCATCCGGCGCCATTATAGCGCTGATATCACGAGCTCGCTGCGGAATTGGGAGTGGTTGGGCAGCATCACACCTGGCGTGCGTCAGACCGCCAGCGACGCCTCCGGCCGCCTCTACGGCATCCCACTCGACGCGTATTCCCTGGGCCTCTGCTACAGCCGCAAGGCTTTCCAGGAAGCGGGGTTGGACCCTAACAAGCCACCCACGACCTGGGAGCAGTTCCGCGCCTACGCCAAGAAGCTGACCACCGCGACGCGCAAGGGTTTCGGGATGCTCAGCACCCAGAACACCGGCGGCTGGCACTTCACGGCCATACTCTACAGTGAAGGGGGCAGGGGCGAGGTCCTACAGGCCGGGCACAATGTCGCTACCTTCAACAGCCCGGCCGGCGTCAAGGTCGCTCAGTTGCTGCACGATATGCGCTGGAGCGATAGACTCGGTGCTCAACAAACCGATGGGCTACGACGACAATACACGGGCACTGGCCGAAGGGCAGATTGCCATGGGTATCCTGGCCGGCGACCAAATCGCCCACTTCAAACAGACCTACAAGGTCGGCCTGGACGACTTCATGATGGCCGGCCTGCCGCAAGGCCCCGGCAACGCGACGCTCTTTGGCGGCAACGTGTTCTTTTTCGACCCGCGCCTCTCCAGTGATGCGCTCGCCGCGGCCATCGACTGGATCAAGTTCCAGAACTTTAACCTAGCCTACTACGATTCGTTCGATCGCGCTTTGGCCGCCAGCGGCGGCATCGTCGGCATTCCAAACAATATCGCCTACACCGGAGCGCTGCTGGCCGCGCGTCAGAAAGTGGACGCCACGTATCTCAACGCGCCGCTGAAGAACTACTCGGCGTACCTCGCCGCCAACGCCCGACTCAAGCTGGTCCCCGAGGCGCGCGTCCAGGCCCAGACAATGTACCAGACGCTCGATCCGGTTGTGCAGGCGATGCTAACCGACCAGAGCGCCAGCCCACAGCATGTCCTGGACGCGGCGGCGCGGCAGTTCCAGCGCGTCCTGGATCAGTCCGCCTCGTAGTCTCACATCGTGCAGTCGATCAGCGGGAAGGGGAATATCTTATGTCGTCGGTGTCGGACAGTGGAGTCGTGGTGGATCAACGGGCGCGGTCACGGGCCACCCCACGGGTGCGCTGGCGGCGCGCTTTTGCCCACCATGCCGTCGCCTACCTCTTCCTGCTGCCGGCCTTGGTCGTCTACGCGGTCTTTGCCTGGTATCCGATCGTCAAGGAGTTTGTTGTCAGCTTCCAGAGCTATGATCTGCTCACGGGCGGCCGTTGGGTCGGGTTGAGGAACTACCAATACGTACTCAGCGATCCCTATTTCTGGACGATGTGGCGCAACACCCTCGAATTCACCGGCATCGCATTGGTGCTGGGGTTTCTCTGCCCGCTGGCGCTGGCGCTGGCCGTCAATGAGATACGGCACGGGCGGTCCTATTTCCGCACGGCGTTCTACCTGCCGGTGATCCTGCCGCCGTTGGTCGTGGTCTTCCTATGGGGCTGGTTCTTTGACGTCGACAACGGGCTGCTCAACGGGCTGCTGCGCGCCGCAGGCTTCCAGGGGCTGCAGTGGATTCAGTCGCCACAGCAGGCCATGCCGTCGCTGGTGCTGGTGGCGACGTGGTCGGCGGCTGGAGGGACGATGCTGATTTACCTGGCGGCGCTGCAGGGGATTCCGGCCAGTTTGTATGAGGCGGCTGAGATCGATGGGGCGTCGCTGTGGCAGCGGCTACGGCACATCACGCTGCCGCAGTTGCGCATCATCCTGCTGATCTTGCTGATCTTGCAGATCATCGCCACCATGCAGGTGTTCACCGAGCCGTTTGTGTTGACGGATGGTGGGCCAAACTATGCCACGACGACGGTGCTGCTGCAGATCTATAATTATGCGTTTACCTCGCAAGACTTCGGAGCGGCGAGCGCGCTCGGCGTGATGCTGTTCGGGGCGCTGGTTGTTTTGTCGCTGCTATACGTCGGGGTGACTCGTCGCGTCGCCCGACGCTAGAGCCATCCCAGCCAGGAGCCGGAGCGCTGGAGCGCTGGAGCGCCGGAGTGGAGGGAGGACATCACATGATCCAAGAGGCTGTGGCGCCGGGACGCCGCGGGCGGCGCGCCGAGGAGACATCGGGCGAGCGCGGCCTGCTGTCGCCGCTGGAACGGCGGCGTGTCTCAATCCGCATAGGATACTGGGCGCTGTTCGGCGCGCTCGCGCTGCTAACGCTGGTCACCATTTTCCCGCTGTACTGGATGGCTAGCGGAGGGCTCAAGACGGCGCTGGAGGTTGTGCAGCCGCGCCAGTCCCTCATCCCATCGCATCCACAATGGGGCGCCGCTACCCCTCCCACAATAGTGCAAACTCGTGGGATCAGGGGCTGAAATGAGGGGGCCAGGGCCGATGCGGAACACGACGTTCACCTGGCTGTGGTCAATCTCAACCCGCTTCACCACCGTCCGTATGAT
>JAABUL010003243.1_pt1 | contig 24682 bp, 15 predicted proteins | sample 5559151 | NCBI WGS metagenome assembly JAABUL01 (sample SAMN10711876, study PRJNA513368) | rock metagenome | isolation source: Antarctica rocks | place: Antarctica: Victoria Land, Pudding Butte sud | reverse complement strand
GGTCACTCGATCACAGCCTATGAATGACGCCGATGAAAATTCGGAATCTCTTTCTCTACATGCATGAACGATGCGGCGGGACGGTTGGGAACTCTGCATGCTCGATGGAGAAGCAAGCATGGGCGAAGAAGTCAATGTAGTAAAGTCACGGCGGACTTGAAAAAAAATGGTTCTAGCAGACACGATGTGGTAGGCATGATGCCAGCCAACAGAAACAAGTTGGTCCGCGGTGCTGGGTGATCTCGCGGGAGTCAAAGAGAGAGAAAGAATATCATCAGCACGAGAGGCACGGAGTTGGCGGGGGGGGGGAAGGCCTTCAGGCATTTGTTCGATGAAGGTCGTTGGGCGGGAAGAGTTGACCAGAGGGCGAGTTTGCTCGATAGGGCCATGGTCAAGGGGGCTGTTGGATTTGTTGGCCACAAGGCTGTATGCGGAATGTCTAGAGCAGTGCCGTTGCATGTGGTAGATGGCCATCTCCGGCATCGCGCTTTTGTGAGCCTTGGGATCAGGGGTAGGCTCGTAAATTGTGTCTGCGATCTCAACTACGGAATTCTTTCGCTGCATTTGGACAGGTCGAAGGGAGACTCCGTGTCTGCGTCCTCGGGGACCGGAAAGAGGTGAAGGAAGAATCCCGGTAAGGAATAGTGTATATGTAGGAAAGAGCAGCGAGCGGTCAAGGCAGTAGGTAATAGGTAGGAGGCTCCCTTGTCCAATGATTGTTGCAACGTTTTGGCGTTGGGGTAGGTATATACAACGAGGGAAGAATTCTTCTTACTCTGGAACGAAACCCTATCGACACTTATCCAGCTTCCAAAGCAGCAGCAGCAGCGGTCATGCAAGCAAGCAGGTGATCAAGCACCCTCCTTGTGCACCCCCATATCTTTCTCCATATCTCCCCCTACGCCTACTTCGCCACTGCCGTGCTCAAGCCCAATGGTAGCCGCGCCGATCTTGTCGGCTGGGTTTCGGTACGCAGGCACGAAGTTGACGCACAGGGCGTAGCTCCACGCTAGGACCATAAAGCACGCGGGCACGACCATTGCGGTTGCGGTGCCTTTGGCGTCCGCCTGCAAGAGAAAAGGGTAGTTAGCGCCCGCCCTAGCTAGACCAGCTGACATTTTCTCTTTTTTGTGGGATGCTGAAGAAACTAACGTACCGTTACACCCAGAATGGGTGGCACAGCCGCACCCCCAGACACGCCCGCAACGATGAGCCCAGACCCGCGTTTGGTGTGCCGTCCGATGCCACGGATACCAAGAGCGACGATGGTGGGGAAGCAGACGCTCTCGAAGAAGAGGGTTAGGCTCAGCATGGCGATGGCGGTATTTTGCTTTTGTGTCGTGGCGGCGGAGTTGAAGATGATGACGCAGGTGAGGTAGGCTAGGAAGACGTATCTGAAACGTCGTCAGAACTTCCGGCAGGGACAGGAGGGTGCGAGAGGTTGATAGGGTGGAGCTAGGAGAAAGCGGTGGGGACGAGGGTGGGGATTACCGGGGCTTGATGAATTTCATGGCAAAGGAACCGCTGAAACGACCGACTGCGAAACAGCCTTGAGCGACAGCGAGGAAGATCGCACCGGTGGCGGAAGACGTATTGGTGCGTACTTCGGTAGCATAGTTTATGAAGTAGCTGGCAATGGCCACTGTTACTGTACTTAGCAAACGTGATAGGCTAACTGAGGTAAAGTCCCTGCATCGGTCATGGAAGGGGAGAACGGGGTACTGACCTTGGGCTCCAGTATAGCAGAATTGTGCGAATGCAGCGTGAAACAGCCTTGGTTGTTGTTAACCCCTTGAATGCTCCTCATTGCTTCGGTACTGCAAACCTGTACTGTTTCCGAAACGGCTCCTCTCCAACGCCAACATGAGTCTCCTCGGCCTGCAGCTGCGTCAGTGTTCGTCCAGCAATGCAGCATACCACAAGCCCTTAGGTTACCTGGAACATCATGTCCGCATCCGTAATCTCCGGGATAGTAGAGAAGTAGAAGACGACCGCCAGAAGAAATACAAAGCATGCGATTGCCAGGTATACCCATTGTACATTCTGCAATGATGCCCCATTGTCCCCAACATTCTTGAAGAAGGCGTACGACCCTAAGACGGGAGCAATCACCGTGCCCACTGCATTGAAGGCTTGCGCGAGGTTGATGCGGATTTCAGAGTATCGGGGAGGGCCGCAGACTGCATGCTTAGCCCTGTATGCATAAAGGGCCCAGGGCCACTTACCAGCCAAATACGGATTGGCGGCAGTCTCCAAAGACCCAAGGCCGTTTCCGATCACGAAGATAGCAGCGCAGAACCCCCCAAAGGACTTGTGCAGCAGGCACGGCCATGCTATCAGAGCACCGATTCCGTAAAGGCAAAGTCCCCAGATGAAGACGGCTTTATATCCAAAATGTCGCAGGATCCAGTTCGCATGACCGAGAGATGCCAATGGATAGGCACCTACAGTGCGCTTCAGCTATGCATTACAGCGCGGCTGATCAGAGACGTGGGCGAACCGAAGTATGCCGCTTGTAGTCCACTTGATCGGGCTTTAGAGATACCCAGCGTATTCTGAAAGTGTTTGTTCAAGGTATCGAGCAGACCGTAGGAGAACCCCTGCGAATGGTGAGCAGATTCCACGGAAGGACTGACGTGGGAAACCAAAGTATCAGCCTACCCAGAGGAAAAACAGGACGGTCACCAGACATAGAGGATAGATGGACTGTCGAAGGCTTAACTCGGAGGCCTTGGTGCGTTGATCGTCGCGAGTGCGCAGAGAGTGCTTCTTGATGGTGAAGATGGCCATATTCGGATGTGACCCTCTTGTCTTACCTGTACCAGACCATTGGACTAATGTCTGGACGCGCACACAGAAGGGAAACTGATGCAGCTGTACAATATTAATGTATTATGCACAAAGGCCAAGCTACCAGAAATCTGCCCCGACCTCACCCTCCACCGGGTCTAGGGTGAGCGCCGCTTTCTTCTCGCGCGAGCCTGGGTGCTCTTGGGTGATCCTGGGTGACTGCGCCCCCTTGGAAGTGGGGGAATTGCTGCCTGATTGCTAATCTTACCAGAAACCATTCTGTGTCTTTTTCATCGTCCACCTCGCTTGACTGGGCTCAGCCGCCGTCGACTAAGATCTTGGTGCTAACACCTCATTATCTTTTACAATCTCCAAGACATCTTCCTTGAGGATTACCATACATTGAATTCCTAGTCATCATGGCGTTCGATCCAGCAACGGACATTCCTGATATCTCCAAGAAGACCTTTGTGATCACTGGAGGTAAGGCATTTACCAACCTAACCCATGGTCGAGGCTCGACCACCTTTCGATAACCTAGCTTCCTAGATATCTGCTAACCGTCAGCGAATTCTAGGGACCAATGGGCTTGGCAAGCAAACCATCCTCACTCTGGCAAAGCACTCCCCAGAGCACATCTATTTCACGGGCCGGAACGCCAAGGGCGCCGAGGGCATAATCCACGATGCCAAATCCGTCTCCTCGTCGACGCAGCTCAGCTTTATCGAGTGCGACCAACTGTCCCTCTCTTCCGTCAAAAAAGCCGCACAAGAAATCATTTCCAAGACTTCCACGATCGACGTTCTCATCTGCAATGCCGGCGTCATGGCCACCGATGCCGCCCTGACGAAAGAAGGTTATGAGAACCAATTCGGAGTGAATCATGTTGCGCACGCTCTGCTCGTCAAGCTCCTCCTGCCCACCCTCGAAGAGACGGCAAAGAAGACCGGCGATGCGCGCATTCTCTTCCTCACCTCCCTCGGCTTCCTGTACCCCTTCCCGGGTGGCGTCCAGTTTGACGGCGTCAAGACGACGCAGGACTTCGGGGCCGGCTCCCAATGGGCTCGCTACGGGCAGAGCAAGCTCGCCAATGTGCAATACGCGGCGGAGCTAGCGCGGCGCTACCCGTCCATCACGTCCGTCTCGCTGCACCCGGGGACTGTTAACACAGACATCATTGGCCGTTTGAAGCCGGACGAGAAGGATCTGGTGTACCAGATGAACAAGGTGATTGTGGAGCCAGAGGAGGGTGTCTACAACACATGCTGGTGTGCGACGACGAAGAAGAGCAACATCAAGAATGGGGAACTCTACCTGCCCGTCGGGCAGCCGGGGGCGCATTCGAAGGAATCGTCGGATCAGGAGCTGTGCGGGAAACTGTGGACCTGGACTCAGAAGGAGCTGGAGAGCTACAGCCTTTGATAGATAGCTGCACATACTCTTCGTGTTCATCCCATCTACAGCGCTAAGGCACTACTGTCCTCCGCTCCGCAAAGTAGATTACAGACAGGCACTCACAGCCGTCCAACGAGAGCTTTCCATTGATATTGATGACACTTGCTATCATGACCAGTTCCATGCAAATATCATGCCAGTTTGTTAATACCCACAGTAACTGAATCATCACTCGCGCTTCTGGTAGAATACGGCTCTACCACTATTCTATCCCATGATCCTATCGATATCATCATGTCGTTCACACGATACCATCGGCACAGGACTCTAATTTCTCACCTGCTCTGTACTAATAACAGCATTCAGTAGCAACTGCATCACTGATGCATTGTTCAGAAGAAGAACCATGATTTAGGGACGATTTGAGCCCTGAGGGCCCTGAGGGGAGTCCGATCAGAGCGAAGCGAAGGAGGAAGGAAGACAATAATTGATTGTGGTCGTATGGTGCACGCTGACGGGATTATAAGTAGGTAGGTAGGGAATATTCATATTGTACGGAGGTGCTAACAATACTACGATACCTGCGTCCACCTCTCTCTTTAGCTAACCCTCCTCCTAATCCGCACCGGAATCGCGCCCTTAGGCGGCAGCGCCCCCACAAGGAAATAACTCATATCGGGCTCAGGCTTCCAACCCTCGGGCGTGCGCAGCTCAATATCATAGCTGGTGACTATCATGGCCAACGAGGCCATCATCTCGTTCTTGGCAAAGAAGCGGCCAGGACACATGCGCACGTCGCCGCCAAAGGGCACCCACCCCCCAGCCAAACCTTCCATCGAGAACTTCGGGTCGCGCTTCTCCACCGCTGCAGTCTCTGGCGGCTTCTCATTCTCCAAGATGTTATTGTCTGGGCTGGATATTGCCCTGCCGTCTGCGGAATTCTTCTTCACGGGCCCACTGGCAGGGTCGTTGGGATAGACGAGGAAGCGCTCAGCCCAAAACTCGTCGAGCGGATGCGGGTCTTTGTCCGTGCCGTCGTTCCACAGGTCCCTGTTGCGGGCGGCGGTCTGGCTGCAGAGGAAGATGAGGTCGCCGGTCTTGAAGAGCCACTTGCCAAGCTTGAAATCGTGCTTTTCGGGGCTGCGCATTAGGATGATGGCGATGCGAAGACGCAGCGTTTCCGCGTAGACGGACTGCAGGAGGGGCCCTTCGCAGAGCTTGGAGATGTTGAATCCTGGCCGCTGGCCGTCTGGGCGGTCGAGGCGGGCCGCGGATATTTCGGAGCGGACACGGTGGAGGAGAAGAGGGTCGCGGATAAATTCCACAATGAAGTAGATTGTGGCGGGGACGGCGTTGGCGTTTGCACTGTGTCACCTCGTTGTCAGACAGTGACTGTGGGAGGATAAAGGAAGTGGGAGGGCTTATATGTATATGAAATAACGGGACTTGCAACACTTACGCAAATATCATGGCCAGGTCCTCGGCGGCGCGAGATTCATCGCTAGTTGCCGCCATGCCTTTGGCATAGGTATACCTGGTCCTCATAATCCTCGCACCAAAGTAGGGTTCCCATGCGACTGAGTCGTCGTCCTTGGAGTGTTCGATGTGGTCCCAGGCGTGAAGATGCCATTTGGTGATGGCTGCAAGACATCGATCACGGGCCTTGTGCGCTTTGGGGTTCCACCATCGAGGAAGACCCTTATATAGTACGGGTATGTCGCCGATGTATTCCCAAAAGTCATCGATGAAATTTGGGTTCAACGATAAGATGTAGGGCCCACACAGCGAGCTCGTCGCCGCGCGGAAGATTTCTTTCTGGAGGAAGTCGGTAAGATTGGGATATTCTGCCTAGTCTTCCCTGATATCGTCGTTTTTGGCAATTTGGTCGCCCAAAAGCTCGACGAAACGCTTCGTCATGTCATTGAGGTGAGGCCCATTGAGATACTTTTGGGTCGCACTGAACCGGAGATGGTTAATACGGTAATGGTGCGGCACGTTGGTACCTGGGATCGGCGCAGCGACTATGCCAGAATTGTCGGCCTCGTAGAAGGAGACAATATGCTTTGGAAGGCCGAAAAAGGTTTGGAGAACAAGATTGAGACCAGGAGTGGAGTTCAGGTTCCGCGCGCCTTTAAGGATCACGTCAAAGTGCTCGGCGTTGAAGATGAAATAGGCTTTGAAAGGTCCAAGGCGAACACGGACTGATACAGAGAAACCGAATCGCTGCCTGCCTTTCCAGTCCTTAGTAAAGATCGACTTGGTCTTTTTCTACCTTCCTCTCGTGAAGAACCTAGGTGAGTAGACGAGGAATTACTCACGTTATCTTAGCAGCAAACCCAGGGGCGTCCCGAGCAAAGTCTATTAGCGGTTTCAGGTCTATCTGGAATCCTTGGCAAAGAGAAAATCCAATCCCCCCACCACCGCCGCATATACACCACTGGTTATCTCTCACTGCCTCAATTAATGCTCCTATTGATTCAATTAGCAAACTGAAGAATCTGTATATCTCGCTTATCTTATTCCTGACGATTTAAACATCGCCCGTCATCGTTGTTATGCCTGCAGCGCTGCCCTTTCTTCTTTGCTCTAAAATTGTTCGCTATCTCTTGCAGTCTTGCTTTATTGAAGATCTTAGACTATCGTCGACGAGATTCGCTGTAATCGTTTTATTGTCTATAAAATACAGCAGAACATATTTGTATACAACTTATCTTTTAAATTCAAGATATATTTGCTAAAAAGTCAACGTCTAGTTTATTGTGTCGATAAAGAGTTCTTGAAGCAGTATTTAAAGCAACAATTGTAAGTTATGCAGAAAGAAATAATTTAATTTCTATAAGAGAAATAGAATATATACGTATTGCGATTGATAATATATAGAATTGTTAAGAAATTACAATTAAGTAAAAAACAAGTACAACAAGTTAAATATTATTAGAACAAAAAGCTTTGCAGAGTCTAAATAATAGATTTTCTTTATATTATTGCGAAGCAACTTGTCTTTATCGATAAAATTATATTTAATAAAACAACAAGATAAAGATATATTGTATATATTTTAATTAATAAGAACAATAAATATTATATAGATTTAATTAAAGATTGTTATTGAAGCGTACTTTTAATTTATATTGTCGACAATTATCTATCTTGTATAACAATTCGTAAAAATCAATTTAATACAAAAACTATTTTGCGATAAATATTAAACAATTTATTGTTTTATTGCAATATCTTTTTAGCTTTGCAAAGCGTTATTGTTATAAATAACGTTAGCGTTTATATTAACTTGCGTATCGAAGAAATTATTAAGATATATAATTGCGAGATTCGATATCTATCTTTGTATTTGTTAAACTTTAATTTAATCGAACTAAGTTTCAATATATTAAAGATATAAGTTAAACAATATTAAGATATTATCTAACTCGCGTTTTCTAATATTTTTGATAAATATCTACAATATGCAATTAAAAGAAGTCGATATAATTGCTTTGCGCACAAGCACTTCAAATATAATATTAACAAACAATATATATTCGAAACAGATATATAGAAGTTAAATAGAAGATTTGAAAAATATAAAATCGAAATAGATACAAAGAAGAAAGAGAAGAAAATTTAAATATAGAGATAAAAGTGTATGTGTCTTAAGAAGATAATCGAGAGAAATTAAATTTAAGATATAAATAGATCGATTTCGAGATTAATTAATAGATCGAAAATCTTTATAATAGTTACATTAAATCGCATCAAATACAAGACTAAAAATATATATATTTTTACGTATTTTCTATCTTGTTTGCATATTTAAATAAACAATTATTAAAATATTAATTTAGAACTACAAATCGATTAGATTAAGATATTTTAAAATTAATTTATTTAAATAATAAACACTCTATTTTTGATACAAAATAGAGTTATTTTTCTTGATTTTAATTTGTTTTATTCTCTGCTTTATTATTATTCTTATTGTTCTTTTTATTATTGTTTTTCTTTTTCTTATCTTTTGTTTTATTATTATTGTTTGCGTTCTTGTTGTTTCTATCGATTAGACTAATTGTTCGATTCTAACAGTTGGAATCGAATTGCATAAATTATGAAAATACTAACTATATTAGGTTAAAACTTGGTCTAATTAGATATAACTTTCGGGTCGGGTTATAGATTTTGGGGAAAAACCGACCCGAACAATTAGTCTACTATCGATATATTAATTAATTTGAGCGATTGTTAATAATATCTTTGTAACTCTATAATAAGAGTTAAATAGAATTAGATCTATCTTAAATTTGCGCATTACTTTATTAAATATATTCTTTTTAATAGTTATACAATATAATATAGAGAAGAAATTTGTTATTAACTTTAGATTATCTATTGTTTACTTCTGTTTTTCGACAATATTGTATATTTTTTCTATTTTAACGTAACAATTTTGCGACGTTTTCTTATAAATTTATCTAAAGAACTCTTTAATAAATATACTATTCTTAATAGCAAAATCGATAAAACTCGATTTGCAAATAGAAATCGAAGCAAAAGAAAATAAAAAGATAGTTTGTTTAATCTTTTATTTGATTGTTGTCTAAGAAATAGAATTTGCAGTAGATAATACTTGTTGCGATAATGTTTGCTACGATAAAAATTGCATTTGCGAAAAATAAAACAGTTATTAAGACTATTAATATTAATTTTATATCTAACTTGTATAATTCGACAATGCAGACGAAGAATTAGATAAGTAATATGTCGTCAATTGAGATTAATATATAGACTGCTACTAATTTATAAATTGTTGCTAATATATAGATTGTTGCTATATTATCGAGATATCTTTATTAGATATTAAATTTATTATATTTTTATTAATGCTCTTCTAAAGTTGCAACTTCGTTATTTGCTATTAAAATTACATATAGCTCTTTAGATTACTATTGAAAATGTTCTTTTTTTTACAATTCTTGTTGCGCGTTTGTTTCGCTTTGAAAACACAAGCTATAAAAATTATCTTATCTCTTTAATCTATTTAAAGCAAGTATAACTTGCGCGATAAGTTGTAAATCAACACGTTTTTCTCTTTATTAATAATAACTTTGACTTATTATGTCTATTTAAAAGTCTCTATACTATAATGCTTGTTAATATAGTTAATAAAGCAATAATTGTTCTAATTATTGCAATGTTTGTTATAATATTGTTAATAAACAATAAATTAACAATCGATATTACTTATATTCTTTGCAATATTTGCTTTGCTTCTTGCTTGTTTTAACAATCGATTTATTCTAGTAAATTTGATTTTTAATATAATATTATTAATTAAAGAATCTAATAATAAATTAATACAAGATCGCTTTTATAAGATAGAAATAGAAAAATTAATTAAATTTTTGTTGATAATAACAATAATTTTAATTTTAATTGTTAGATTAAAATAAAATTTCGTTGTTTAAACTCTTATTATATTAACAATCTTGCTTTATTAAGATACTAAAAAGTTGTTAATAGATTAATAAATTTAAATAACTCTAATGTGTTTTTATCTAATAATTATTATAATATTCTAAAGAATTTAATTCTTGTTAATATTGCGTTTGTTAAACTTATTGTTAAATAATTGTTTAAAAATTTAGATATTAAATTTGTTAATTGTTTGTATTACTATAATATAAATTTACTTAAGACATTTATTAACGCAAAAATAGATCTTTATTTTTATCTTAGAATTATTGTGCTTCTTCTTTATTCTTAATATCTTAAGCTTAGAACTAGATAGTTAATTTAACTTTTTTTAAGTTTTGCGCTTCTTACGAAGACGACAAAGAGTCTTAACTTCGTTGTATTTCTTAATATTCTTTGCTTATTTATACTACTCTTTCTTTCTTTGTACTTCTATTTGCATATAAGCGTTTAGTATTTTCTTGTTAGTCTTGTATTCGCGTTTGCGAGCAATATTATCGACAGAATTACGAGCGACATTGTCGAAAAATTCTTCTTTCGCGACAACGCTTTGTAAATTATAAGTAGTAAATTTTGTTTTATTGACAATACAATTCTCGATCTAATATTTCTAATACTTTTTTTTCGATATTGACAATATAAATTCTATACAACAAGATTAAATTGTCGATAATAAAGAAGTAAAAATTTCTGCAATATTACAATTATTATTGTTACTAATAATTAGATTATCGTTTGATTAAGAAGAAGAAGTCTAATTGTTATTTATAATATCTCGATCTCTGTCTCTAGATGCAACAGCAACACAAGCAGTAGAAATTCTCTACCTAATAGAGACACAAGATAAGATAGACTGATAAGAAAGAGCGAGATCTTGACTGCGACGTTGAGAAGACATTGTAATTGCGTAAATGAGATCAGAATTATCGATAATACGATAAGCGAGATATACAGATGCTTCAGTTTGCTAATTGAATCAATAGGAGCATTAATTGAGGCAGTGGGAGATAATCAGTGGTGTATATGCGGCGGTGGTGAGGGGATTGAATTTTCTCTTTGCCAAGGATTCCAGATAGACCTGAAACCGCTAACATCACGTTTCCAAAAAAGGGCAACCAGTAGGGAACGATAGGAGGGATCTGCTCGTTCTTGCTGCTCCTCAAAGCATATGCTGACTTCAAGGACGTTGCCACGTAAGTCAATACAAGGATCAGTAGAATGGAGGAGAGACCGAGTTTCCAATTCTCCAGAGCTAGAAGCATGAAGGAATGGCTGTCGTACCCCATCTTATCCTTGAGTGGTTTAAGATATGATAGACAAGGATAGTTGTGATGAGTGTGAGTGTGAGTGTGGTTTGGCGCTGGAAAGACGAGTACACAGCACCTGCTATGACAGGTCGATTCAAGTATAAGCTGAATGCATTGATATATGGCTATAACTTCAACCTATCAGCATATCGTTTGTTTCGAAAATCAAGTGGCACGTTCGAAGGATCGATTATTAGATTTAAAGACTTACGACTCGGTGGTTGTTGAGGCTGGAGAGGTTAGGGCTATCTTGTTCCCCCGCCAAGTTGCAGCTCCGAAGTCTTACGGAAAAGGGGCATGGTACCGATTTCTGTGGCTGGTAATCACGTTTTGCTTGTCTCTAGGTCAATCAGCCCAGAACGGCTACTTCAGTCCTTCGAAGTGCTCGATTGTTCTCTATGATCTTCAGAGGACAATGGTACATTGGTCCAATGCCGATGCAACAAAAGTCTAGATCTACGATACCAGAGAAATGTTCACCTAAACCCCACTCAATCCAGCTTGTTATACCTCGGTGTCGTCCGGCTCCACAACTCGTTATCGCTCATCTGATACTCTAGACCCTTCATGTAGTCCTTCGCAGCCTGACTAGACCCATCCGCAATGTCCTTGGCAACCATCTCGTCATGTAAATCCTCCCATTCCCTCGTCATGGACCACAGGACACGCTTAGAACCCTCAATTCCCAGGCCCGTCCCGTCGGCTAAGATTTTCACAGCCGTGCAGAGGACAGAGCCCTCCTGATGGCCGGTCTGGGAGGCTCGAAGCTCCTTCTCCCAGCTGAAAATATCATTGACAACCGAAATTTGCTTCGAGCAATTGCGCTCTAGAGCGGTCATCCCACTAAGCTCTTTTGGTGTCATGTTGAGACCCATGGAGAATCGCATGAGAGCCGAGAGGAGGCTAGAAAAGTATGACATTTCCATCTATCGGTATGAAGGTGAATTTGACTTACGCTTTTCCGACGTCCTTCTCCCTGTATTCGAGGTAATGCCCCAGCTCCGTTATCGACATTCGAGTCCGGTCAGTTTGGGCTCGCATAAAGGTAAAAGTTGGTTCCAACACAGCGTTCGCGAGCTCTTTGTCGTAAGCGCGCATGCTCTCCCACAGGTCATATATAATATACTCGACGGGAACGGCACCTATACAACGACCTTAGTAAGTGATACACAAATTACTTCGCTAAAAATTTATGATCGGGAAGAACATCTCCTCGCGAGATGGGAATCAATTTCGCATTGTATGCTTCTCCCTCCACGAACGACATGCCTTCTAAGACATCATCGATCAGGAACAGAACAGTGAGGAGACGGCATGCAAAGTGGATTCTGTCGTCCTTTGCGAGGGGAAAGTAGAGACAGGTAACTCTGGAGAAACCAGCCATCAGGAAGACTTTCTCTGACTTGGCAGTAGAAAAGTTCCAATGTTGTAGGAAGTATTCATCGACTTCGCGGGCGACTTCCTCCACACAAGGGTAGCACATTGGCGTCCACTTGGATGGTGGTGGCGCCCACTTAAATGGCGGCGATGTCCACGCGGGAGCGGCTGGTGCGGTGGACTTCCTTCCATGCTCGAGCGAAGAATGCGGGATATAGGAAAAGAAGCTAGAGGGAGTGTCCTTGAAGGGAAAGTACTGGCTATCTAGTACATGAGAGAGAGATTGAACGTTGGCCATGATGAAGAATATTCGATGATTGCAATGGGCTGTGAGTATTGAATGGAGAGATAGAACCTTATCAAAATAATCTAAAGATATTTAGATAGAACAAAGATCTAGCTATCAAAATGGGAGCTGTCCTTGGAAACAAGGCTGAGCATGGGTAAAAGTTCATTGTAGATATGGATGAGAGATGACGTCGTTTACATGTAAACTTACTCGGTGGCTGAAGAGTTTGGAAATCTAATGAATTGTAGGATCATTTGCCCCCTCACACTTGTAAGGGGAATCGCTCTAAGTGGGAGTATTCCGAATAGTCTAGATTAGGATAATGTAAGCCTCAATCGAAAATAGGGCAAGGGGGGCCGGAGGCGACGGCGGCGGCAGCGGCAGAAAGCAGCAGCAGTGAGAAGAGGAAAAACGACAGTGTTTTAAGGCCAGGAAAGTGACTGACAGCGGTGGTGGGGCCGTAAGCCCTTCCTCCAAGCCAACCAGTGCAGACCAAGCCTTGTACGGAGTTCTTACGCTTTCGTCCTGAAGCCGAGGACCGTTCGAACAGGTAATTCTCCGAACCGGGTCCTTTCCAACTAAGCAGTGCTCTTAGAATCTATTTCCATATACGATAGATTGGATGCACGAACACTCAAATACATCTCCCAGTTGGTGGGGTTTCTTAGCTTGAGCTTCTGTTTCGAAACCTCGAGTACTCGATAACAGCAATCATGGGATTAGATCGGCAAGACTGCAGACCACTATGCGAGTGACTTGCGGCAGAGAATCGCCCTTGCGTAACGGAATACGCCGAGTGAATCTACCCTGTAAATTCGATGATGTGGTGGGAGTTCTGTGGATAGAATTCAGAGACGTACCTTATTGATATATGAAGATGACGAACCAGATTGTGTAGTATGGTGGTGTATGATACGCGTACCTTCATCGAGTGTACTTTGAGAAAATACGGTAAGGATGGTCAATACACGAGTAGGGGGATTTTACCAAGATTCTGGTGGTAGTCGCACTCTAAATTTAGTACCTATTATAACTCACATCAAAATTTATATTCCTTTCTGACGCATTTTATTCTTCATTTACATGAATCCTTCTTCGTTAGCTCATGACTAGCAAGATAAAGCTCTTACTCCAGTCTCTTAGTCTCGTTAGTCTTCTTTCGAAAGGTACTCATAACTAAGTGTGACTGTAGGTCACATAGAAGTACCCTCCTCAAGTTTGCCAAAAGACTAATTGCTTAGTACTTGGTGTTGTTTTATACGTATATGTTGATTCGAGAATCGAGACTCGTGTTTTCCCGAACCCTACTGCGGATGCCACGTGTCTAATCTTCCTCGAGCAGCCTCGCGGCAACCTTATCTTGCGTCGGAGGATTTCACTACATTCAAATTTGATTGCACATGTTCGAATAACAACAACCTTGGAAGGATGGATGACCACGATTGCCACTGCGAACTTTTGCTTCGTCACGCAAGTAGCACGTATGAGACCCCGGGCCGTAGGCGCAATAAGCCATGGGGAAGTATCGATACATTCAAGTAAGAGGCCCTGTTGTTACTTGCGCCTTCATAAATCCATCTGTAAATCTGATCAAGTCTCATGTTAGACCCATGGCTTTTCCGCGGGAATTACGGGGGCTCTGCTGATGCAGCTGCACCCTTGAGCAGGTAAGCGAGCTGGTTCAATTCCGAACTTGTACGGCCGTCAATGGTCATGTTTTAGTCGTACGCCTCGTTGTCATGACTGCTTACATTCGTTTTTCTTGCGATTCCACTGTGCCGTACGCCTCCCGTCTTCAATATGAGTCAGGCCCCTCAAATTTCAAATATGCCTCGCCAAGGATGTAATCTTACGAAGGATGCAGCTGAACTCGGGGTGGCCCTCTAAGTTCTTTGAGGCGTCATTATCGGTGTTCCTTGTAATTGCTCTTTGCTTATGCATTTCTTGTTCTGCTTATATATTGGTCGTTACTCCCAGAACATCTCAGCCGCATTATCTGAGAATTTGAGCCATGGCATCTTCTCGTAGGCTTCTGCTGCTAGTCGATGCTGTTCTCTCTCTTCTGGTTGCTGTTCGGGGTGACCACAATGTTTCCTACCCAAATTCAGCATGTCAACAGTTGGGGATTCGATACCAGAACCAGACGTCATCCCTAGGCTCCAATGAATATGTGGTTGGAATTGCTAGTATGTGATTCCGCTGCCCACGCGAGCGAGGACATGCTAAGGCAGCTTCAGAAAATTGGTCAGAGTCTTGCGTACTGCAAGCATACTGTCTCTTCGAACCCACCTGTGCGAGCGACGTAGCCGGTGCTCTCGCGATCTTGACAGCCACAGACACCAAATTTGCAATCCGTGGTGGTGGCCATATGCCTGTACCAGGAGCTACAGGCATCGCCGATGGGGTCTTGATTTCCATGGAGAAGCTGAACCTCATGCAGCTCACGAACAACCAAACGATTGCTCAACTAGAACCCGGGCTGAGATGGGGCGCCGTCTATGATTGGATCGCACAGTACAAACGTGGAATCGTTGGCGGAAGATAAGATCCCGTTGGAGTGCCAGGGGTTTTGCTTGGTGGGGGCATCAACTTTTTTGGGTCGCAGTACGGCTGGACAAGCAATATGGTCTCCAACTTCGAAGTGGTCTTGGCCAACAGCTCCATAGTCAACGCTAACGCTCAAACGAACCGTGACCTTTTTTGGGCCCTCAAAGGCGATTCCTCAAATTTTGGAATCGTCACTCGATTCGATATCAAGACATTCCCAGCCACCTCTATGTATGACGGTACCACAGTCTATGAATCCCAATCGGTCAAAGAGTATCTGGACGCCATTGCAAACTATGTTGTTTCTGGTGGCGGTTCTGATGATATCCTGGCATCAATCAACCCAACACTACAAATTAATGTGAACACGAGCATTTTCACCATCAATACCATATCAAGCCATGTGGGCCCGGACCCAAACCCAACGGCATTTGCGAATTTCACAAAAATCCCCGCAAATTTCAGCGACAACAATGTCCGTCCAAATTTCTCCGCATTCACAGACGAGACATCGTCGCCTGTCTACGGCCAACGATCCAACAGGTATGATTCCCCCTTATACCACATGATAGGACAACGGAGGCCTAACAATCTGAAGATGGCTATTTGCATCAACGGCATTGAAGGCAACTCCGGAAGCCGTCCATTTAACCAATCAAACCTTCTTTGCCACCATGGCTTCAATACCTGCACTCAAGAACGTCACCGGACTGTTGGTTGCGTCCACGCATCAGACTATCACCAAGGCCTGGTTAACGGCAGCGAAGGCCTCAGGCGGAGATGCCATTGATCTAGATCCTGCCAATGGCAACTTCATCTGTAAGCCAATTTTCTGCCCCACGTCAACACCATGGGCGCTAAAGAAGTATTAGCATACCTTATCAATGCCAAATGGGACAACGGTGCTGATGATCAGTTGGTCAATGAGTTCGCGAAAAAATGCATTGCCAACACCGAGGCCGCGGCCAAGTCTGCAGGCCTGTACTATCCCTTTGTATATCTCAACGATGCCTTGGGAAGCGAAAACATCTTCAGCCTGTATGGAGGGGGGGAATCATTACCGAGAATGCAGGCGATCGCTAAGCGCTACGATTCGTAGTTTCTTTGCAACCCAGTACCTTTTTACCGTGACTTCTAACGGCTAGTGCTACAGATCCAAAGAGTATCTTCCAGACGCTCATGCCCGTTGGTTTCAAGATATTTCCTTGATAAAGAGCCAAGAAGCTCCATCGGCGGAGTCATCTGTAGGATAATCCAAGATAGGAGCGGAACTGTAGGCATAATGTATGAAAGTATAGTAAATCAGTTTTTTGTTGGAGTATTGTTAGAGCTATATTCGTCAATTCTGGTTATCGTTATCCTATTGCTCAAGAAGCTCTTTACCCAGCTGACAATTCTTCTGTCTACTGCCCTCTTTTTGACTTATGTAGAAGACGTTGGGGAGAGTTCTTGTTATATGCCCCTGATACGTCTATTAGCAGAAGATTAACTACTTTGCTCTCGCTCCATGGTTAGTGGACCCTCTCAAGGAGGTAGTGAATCCCAGGTTCCGTGGATCTGGCTTTAATTTCACCCACATGTGTGCTTGACAATAAATAATACGTCTTATCTAGACATGTTGTAGTCTTTGCGACAATAAGCTCTAGTGCCTTCGCGATCGTATCGAGGAGAGCAATACGCCTATACGCTTTGGAGACTGCGTATTTGTTCTTTATTGGCTTCCTAAGCAGTACCGTGATTGAATTGCGCAAATAATCGTGGCAATATCCGTTGTCGACATAATTTGAGTTTTGCACTTAAGATCGTGTCGTCTCCTAGGATCTTCTTGAATAATGCTTGAAGTGTAGCTTGCGCTATCTAGTTAGAGATAACATTAACAATGTTGTGTAAGTGTAAGTACTATGCATTGATCGTATTGTCGAGGATTGAGTAATTCGCATAATTTGATGACAAAAGTCCTAAATAGAGAGGTTGCGCAGTTTTATTTAATAGAATTATTCAATTGTACATTACCCGATTAGGTTAGCGTTATCCAAATAGGACAAGCAGATCTAACGACTTGGCGATCCTAATTGAATCAGTATTCAATTATTGAAAATCTATTCAATTGATTTATTATTCTATTCAATTGACTCAATTACTTGTCTAAGCATAGTCTGTAGAGAGTATTTGAATCTCCTCAAATCTTGTTGTCGCTATCGCAGCTATTATGTCTAGAGATGTGCTTAAGAGTTATCTCCACGTTCTTGATCTAGATATCTCTTTCTCGCGATAGCAATCTTCGCAGTTCTTATAGCAATTGCAGTCTTTGTCGTCTTAGTTGCTTGAGAATACACAACAATTATCTTGTAAACAAAAGAAGACAACGCAATTTAAATTCGAGCTATTTCAACAATCGCTTGCGAAGAGAAGAAGACAATTCGATAAATTGTCGCAAACAGCAAATATATAGAAATTGAAGAAGAGAGAAACAGATACAAAGAACAGTATTAATCTCGATTTTGATATTAGAATGTCTAGCAAACGTCGTGCTTTCGAAATTTCTGCAACTGCTTTGTTAATAACTTCTATTGTCTCGCTAAAGCGAAGAAAAGATCGACAATTAGAATAGAAGCTTCAGTACAATACGCGTCTTACGAAAGAGAACAACATTATTCTTGTCAATATATATATAGCTCGATTTGCGAAGTACGACATCGAGACTATATAGTACTTCTAAGACAAGATTAAAAAGAAATTCGAGAAAACAATAGATCGCAAATACGTCGACGTTAGTAGACAAATAAAGAACTTAATAGTTAAAAGAAAGATAAATATTAAAGTTTTACACAAATCAAATTATACAATGCGTAACAATAATTGAACGCAAGCTATTAATAAATAAATATCTATATTTATAGCTTATTAAAAGATAAAGAATCAAAAGAGCTTCTCGCGAAAGAGAAAGATAAAGAACAATGCTAAGCACAAAAAGAGAAGAGATAGACTTAATCAACATATAATCGATAAATCGAATTATTTATTTACATTCTTCAATAGTAAGAGCTCTAAGAATCGAAACAATTCTAATAATAGTAATCTAGATATAATAAGAACTAATACAGAGAATAATGCAAAGATATTAGAGAATTCTAAGCTAGTAATAGAAGTAAGTCTCTCTCTTAATAACGACTTTGCAATAAGAGAAGCTTTAAATAACAACAAGATAGAGTTAGATTTGTTATCTATAGACAAGAACAATTTATTATTTTTTTTATCTTCTATATTGTCTACGAATAGATCTGCATCGTCGAAGTCTATTAAATCTTAAAGAGACAAAGTCGCAAAACAATATCGAAGATCTACTATCTTTGCAAAACTCGTAGACAACAAAAAGATTTTAAAGAGATTTAAATAGATATATATTAATATTGTAAACAATATCGAGTTAGATATCTTGCAACAAATATTTATCGACTATTTTAAAGATTAAGTGTAAACAACAAGAAATTTATTGAGACAACAATCTCTACTAAAGAAAATAGAGAATATATTTCAAAAGAACTTGAACGAAATACAAAAACTTTATTAGATAGAAATAATAAAAACAAGAACTAATATAGAGAATGTATTAATAAAGTATTACGTAGACAAAGTGCGTCTTTACTTTAAGAAGATCTTTAAGAGTCTAGATTATTAAACTAGAAAAATAGATACTTTAATAGATTAAAGCAATATAATAACTTACTAATTGCAACGAACAATATATAAATATCTTTCGAACAACAAATATAAGTATTACGCACGATTAAAGAAGAGATCGACAAATAGTAAAAGTAGTAGAGAAAGTATTGTAATATCTAATGCGAAGACGCAATAAATGCGAAAAGATCTTGTTTTCGCGAAAATTTTCTAAATATTAAGAGAGAAACACTATTATCAATTTTTCTTCTTCGAATCTTGATAGACTTTATTTGAGAAGAAAAGCGACAATAAGATATTTTATTATTAGACTTTTATATACGATATTATCTCTTTCGAAAGTGTTAGATATATATATAAGAGATATTTTGTGCAAGTTTTTATATAAACAAGTGTAATTTGCATCTAAATTAACTTAAATTGTTAATTCTAATTCTAAGAACTAAATTATTAAGACTTTCGAATTAGATTAATACAAATTGCTAAGTTTTAGATTAAGTATCTAATTTAATTATAATAATTCGATCTAATACAATTAATCTATTCGCGAGAAATTTAAGACTAAAAAAGAGCGTTTAAGTAGATTGATTGTCGGATTGGGTTTCGGTTCCAACTATTAGAATCGACTTGATTCGACAATTTTAACTCTAGAAATCGATTCAAGACTCGAGTCGATATTCGATTCCAATATTAGAAATCGAATCGAATTGTTAAGAAATCGAAAATTACGTTATTATATTAAGAATTACTAATTTTAGATTTTTATTTATTAATAAAATACAATATTTGTATCTATAGATTCTATAGATCTTATAGATACAATTTATTAATAAAATACAATATTTGTATCTATAGACTCTATAGATCTTATAGATACAATTTATTAATAAAATGCATTATTTGTATCTATAGAATCTATAGAATCTATAGATGCAATTTAATTATTTTCTTTTTAAAAAGTAGTAATATATTACTATAATATATTATCTTATTATAATTTAAATAATTAAATATTATTAAATATATATTAACTAGATATTGACTACATATTAACTATTAATAATTATAATATAATTATTTAAATAGTCTTAACAGTTTAGATCGGTTTTTCGAATTGAGTTTCGATTTTAATTCTAGAAATTAATTCGATTCAACTCGATTTTTAATTTCAACTTTAGAAATCAATTTGTCAAAACTTTCGAATCGAATCGACTCGAATTGTTAAAATTCGAATCAATTAATCGATTTAAACTCGATTAATCGATCCGACGCAATTAGTCTACGTTTAAGATTCTAAAAAGAGCTATTTTGTAAGCTTAAGAAGATAATTACTGTTCGAAATAAGTATCTTAATCTTAAAGAGCGTAATTATACTAGATATAATAAGACAACAAAGATACAATAGACTCGATATTACTTTAAAAGTATCTAGAAGTTTTTCCAAATACTTTTTGTATTATCTTTTGTTGTTAATTAGTATAGAGAGTCTCTTATTAATAGAGATATATTCGGTAGATATATCAATATTATATAAATCTACGCAAACATATTGTTACAAACAATCTACTTGCTTTTAAAGTCTAAGAATAGTCTATTGTAACAAAAATATCTTGAAATTTAACAATATTATAAACAAGAAAGACTCTCGCTTCTTAGTATCTCGCAATAGTCGACTCGATAGTTGTACTATTATATATATATTAACGCTTTGTTAATTGTAATTGTAGATATAGATATTTTATACAAAGTTTATATCTAATAGAGTCTAATCGCGTAAAGTAATAGTAATATATAATATATAATAGTATAATTGTTGCTCTCTTTGGTAGTTTCTAATATTTTATAATATAGCTAACTTAGTCTCTTAACTTTAAAATATCGCTATTTAACAATATTTTAAAAAATAAAAATCCTCTAACTAGATCTTAATAAAATATTATAGTTATTTCGAAGTAATTAGAGATCTATATTGGAAGTTTTATTTATTGCTAATATTTGTTTATACAATAACTTCTAATATACTACTAGAATAATTACAAAAATCCTCTAGACGCTCTTAAAGTAGATAGATAATAATATTCGAGAGACAACTAATCGGAATAATTATAACTAACTCGGAAATATTATTAATATTTGTTGTTTTCTCTATTAAAAATTTCAGATATCTTATAGATATTTCGAGACGACTAATTTGCATCTAATTTATATAGATATTCTATATAGAGTTTGTTTAATATTTAGTAAGCAATATTTAATAATAGAAATCTAGAGTTAATTTTAGAATTACTATAATTTGTATATAAATTTTGTTTTCTCTTTTGTATCTTCGATTTTTATCTTCTTTTACTTATACTATTCTATCTATATTTACAATCTTAATTAGTTTATAAATTAAATAGATTTTTTGCTACAATAATTATCGATTGTATATAGATTAACTTAAATAACAATATTATAAATTTTCGAACTCAACAAATTGTTTTTGCTTTTGCACAAATCTATTATTTTCAAAATATTACAAAAATCTATTTATATATTAAAAAAAAATAATAAACTTAATATCTAGTTTATAGTTTTAACAACAATAATTTTGTATATAAAATAAAATTGATTCGATTTCTAGCAAAAAAAATTGTTAATTAATTGCTTAAAAGCAGTTTCAAAAAATATAAATTATAAACCAAAAAAAAATTGCTTTTAATAAAAATATAGAAAAAAAATCTCTTTCTGTTAAACAATATTATTAAAAATATATTGTTATTAATATTAAAATATTAAAATATTCGAGACTACAAAATAGAACTAATAAATTTCTACTATTATTAAATTGTTACAATCTTTAATTATTATTTTAATTCTAACAATATAGTATTTTAGAATTTAATAAAAGTTTAGCAAATTATTTAGTATTAAAAAATTAAAAATTAAAAATTATTATAAGAATTGCAAGTTGCAACAAAAAAATATTATTAACAATTATAATTTAAAAAAACTAAAACAAATATTTAACTTTTTCTAATAGTATTTTGCAAATATTAAGTATATTATCTTCGACTATTTTTTGTAAAACAATTCAAATTTTCTTTTAATTTTTTTTTTTTTTCTGCAAAAAAAATTATATTAATATCTAAATTTTTTTGATTTGCAACTATTATATCTCGACAAGAAGAATTTAATATTAATTTTATATTTTTTCTATATTATAAATAATAGTAAAACTAATTAGAATAATTAAATTAAGTATTAGAAACTATTAAATTATTAAAATATATAGTTCTATATTTTTAATATAATAATTGATTACTTTATATAGCAATAAAAGTAATCTAATAAGAAATCTCTTTTGTTTAAAATTAATAAAAACTAATATAATACTTAAATATTAATTAATAAATAAATACTATTTATTAATTAATTTAAAATTTCGAAATAAGTATATTTAAAACTTTTAAAAATTATTTTCTATTATTTAAAGAAAATCTTTTTTATTTTTTCTTATATTATTGTAATTATATATTTATATTATTTTATTATTTTATTTTTTATAACTTCGATATATATCTATTATTTTACAAAAATATATATTACTTTTTTAAAATTTTGTTGTTGTAAATCTTGCTATTAAAATAACTATTTTATAAATAATAATTATTTAAATTATAAAAAAATCTCGAAAATATTCTATTTTAAAAATTATATATTTAAAAACGCAATTTCGAAACAATTATATTATATTTATAATATTATTTTAATTGTTATTATTATTTTAGACAATAATTGTAATAAAACTATCTAATAAATTTGCAAATTATATACAATTAAATAATATTATTACTAATTTATATTTTATTATTGTTTTTAATTCTTGAAAATTTTGTTTATTTTTTTAGATTTTGTTTAGTATATTATTAGAGTAATTTTGAATTCTATATAACAAAATTAAATTAACAAAATCTACAATGTTTTAGATATTAAAATCTCAAAAAAAATATATATTAAAAAAGATTCTAAAACAAAAAAAATCGAAAAACTTAATATAGATATTAATTAAATTTAGCAACAAAAACAATAAATTAACAATTTTATATATAGAAATAATTTTATCTTTTTATCTTGTTAATTTATATATAATATATTAGACTTTCTATTAAAGTATATAAATACTTATTTTATTGCAAAAAAATAAATAAAGTTTTCGAAAAAACTTGTTTAAATAATTTTTTCAAAACTAGATTATTAATTGTAGCAAAAAATTAACAATATTATTAAAAAATAGTTTCTAAAATTTCTAAACTATTTATATATTGTTTTTCTACAAAATTTTATTATTCTTTATAGTTAATGTTCTATTTATTCTTTTTAATATTACAAGATTTTTAAATATTTTTTATATTTTATTTTTGTTGTCGATATTGCTACTTATTTGAAAAACAAAAATTGCAATATTAATATATAAATTAAACTAACAATATTGCTGCTAAAATAACAAATATTTAATCTAAATATTTTGTTATTAAATTTAATTTTTAATAACTTTAATAAAGAATATAAGCAAACAACAAAAATAAAGAACAAATTAGATAACTTTCTAAATAAGAAAATTGTTTTTATATTAATTTTTCTAAAAAGATAGAAATTTCTCGATCTAACAATAAAAAATATATTTATATTTATTAATTCTCGATTTTAATTGTTCTTCTTATTTTTCTTATTTATAATCTTTATATTTTTTGTATTATTCTTAAAACAAATTGTTTTATTATCTGCAATAAAGTATTAATATTTTTTATTTTTTTTTACTATTAGACTATTTTCTAAATTGTTAAATATAGATAGTTATCGATTTTTTTAAAAAATAAACTATAGATTTTAAAACTAACTTTTCTGTAGTTTTATTAAACAATTAATATAATTACATTTAATATAAAAGCTAAATTAACAAAAATAAGAAATTCTATTTTAAATATTATACTATTATTAAGACTATTTATATTAGAGCTTAGAAAAACTCTTTAAAAACTGCAATAACAACAATAAAAACAAAAAAAATTGCAAAAAAATTAAAATTAAATATGTTTGCAATATAATTAAAAAGAGTTTCGAAACTATAAATTGCAAACTAGAAGAAAATTAAGAAAAAATTATAAAAAAAAATTTGTTCTTAATTGTTTAAGAATTAAAAACAATAAAATTTAAACAATTTTTTTGCAAACAAATAATTCTCTTAAGAATATATTAGATACTTGTTAAATATATATTGCAAAAAATTCTAATTTAATATTAATTTATAGTTGCAAAAAAATAAAAAAATAACTAAAAAAAAATCTTGTTTTTAATAGTTTTAGAATTAAAAACAAAAAGATTTAGAAAATTTTCTTAAATTCAAACAAATTTTTATATACGCAATAAATATAGTTAATATATACTCGAAATTCGGATACTTTAAACTAGTAATTTCTGTTTATATTAAATACTTAATAGAGAACGCAAAGAACTTTTATCGATTTAAATAATTTTTATATTAAAATTTTCGAAAATAAATTCTTATTTCGAGATTCTCCCGAAAAAATAATATCTTGCTGGTTGACTATTTTAGCGCAGTCAGTCGCTGATCACCCACCTAATTTCGCCCCGGATATTCTCCTGATGTCAAGTAATTGCAGACCCCTAGGAGCCTTGGCGACTAGGGGGGCGCCGATTACCCGCAGAACCACTGCCTGTCACAAGATTTCGAGTTAACCCTTGCAAGACGTCCAAACAAAACCTTTCGAAGGGATGCCTTGCTTGTACTTGGAGGAGTAGATATGATATGCCTCAGCAAATCCAAGCC
>JAABUL010003241.1_pt1 | contig 24714 bp, 21 predicted proteins | sample 5559151 | NCBI WGS metagenome assembly JAABUL01 (sample SAMN10711876, study PRJNA513368) | rock metagenome | isolation source: Antarctica rocks | place: Antarctica: Victoria Land, Pudding Butte sud | reverse complement strand
GCCATCGACGGCCATCCTCAACCAACCCTGACGCTTGACGCTCCGCGCCAACAAGCCGAAGAAACATACCCGCAGGCGCTCACCGTAATTGACGCGCACCGCTCATCGTAATTGACGCGCTACAGATCCGGAACTGATCGTTGACCGATATGGCGTGCTGGCCGAACCGCTCCCGCTCCAGCGGATGCAATCGATTGCCCGGAGGGCTCCGAAGATCCCCAAGCGTCTTGGCCGCATCCAGAAGCCGCAGCTTCCGGCGCGCGACACGTTCGATGCCGGCGGGAAATCGCTTCGGGGCGCGACCGTGGAAGACAGCTTCCGTCACCCTGTCCTTGAAGCTGACGATCATCGCCCCATCCCGGAGCCCGCATAGTATCAAGGAATGAGACTAAGGCAAGTGCCTGCAGTCTGTCATCGATCCTCACACCCCGCCGTACATCCGCCCCGGGTTGAACAGCGCGCCGGGATCGAAGCTCGCCTTGATGCGGGCCGTGACGGCCCGCAGCGCCGGCACCAACGGCTCGAACACGTCGACCGCGGCCCGCACGGCGTCGGGCGCCCGCACCAGCGTGGCATGCCCACCCCCGACCGCCGCCACGGCGGCCCGGATGGCCGCCGCCCCGGCATCGCGCTCGGGGCGCGTCGCCAACCACAGCAGCCCGCCGCTCCAGTCGAAACAGTGCCGCTCGGCGACGGCGCGCAGGCGCTCGGCCAGGGCCGGCCCGCGGGTCGGCGCCACCGACACGCGCCACACGGCCTCGTCGTCCTTTGCCCCGAGCGCCAGCCCGTCGCGGAGCGCGCTCCACAGCGCCGCGGCCTCGCCGCCCTCCAGCCGCTCGGGCGTGCCGAACTCGCCCAGCAGGGCCGAGAGCCGCGTGGCCCGGTCCTCGACGGAACTCGCGAAACCCTCGAAGCGCAGCAGGGTCCGCGCCGACGCTGCGCCGGCGCCGGGCAGGTGCGCCGCGCCCGTCATCTCGAACGGCGAGCCGACGGCACGGCACAGAGCCTCCACGGCGCGGGCGTCGTCGAGCCCGTGGAACGCCAGCGTGGCGCTGGTTTCCGGCTTCGGCACGACCTTGAAGGTCACTTCGGTGAGGAAGCCCAGCGTGCCGTGCGCCCCGCATTCGAGCTTCACCAGGTCGAGCCCGGTGACGTTCTTCATGACCCGGCCGCCCGACGTCACGGACTCGCCGAGACCGTTGACGAGTTTCACGCCGATCAGGTGGTCGCGGATCGCGCCGGCTGCGAAGCGGCGCGGCCCGGACGCATTGGCGGCGACGAGGCCGCCAACCGTGGGCTCCCCTTTTGTCCCGTAAAGCCCCCGGTGGTCCATCGGCTCGACGGGGAGCATCTGGCCGCGCCCGCCGAGTTCTGCCTCGAGCACCCGCACCGGCGTGCCGGCCCGGGCCGCGATGACGAGTTCCGAGGGTTCGTAGAGCGTGACGCCGGTGAGGCGCTTCGACGACAGCACGTCGGTGGTGTTGTCGGGCCGGCCGAGCCCACGGCGGGTGCCGCCGCCCTCGAGCGACAGTGGCCGCCGGGCGGCGCGCGCCTCAGCAACGCGGTCCCGCACCTCGGCGTCGCTCGCTGGCTCGTGCAGGCTCAAGCGGCGGCCGTCGCCGGAGCCGCCAGAGCCGCCGCCGCGGCCCGCCCCTCGGGCGCGAGCGCCTCCGGCGGAACGCGGCCCGCGAGCGGGAACACCTTGGCGGGGTTGAGCAGCCAGCGCGGATCGAAGGCGGCCCGCACGCGCATCTGCTGGTTGAGGTCCTCGGGCGTGAACTGGCAGGGCATGAGGTCGCGCTTCTCGATGCCGACGCCGTGCTCGCCCGTGAGGCAGCCGCCAACTTCGACGCAGAGCCTGAGGATGTCGTTGCCGGCCTCCTCGGCCCGCTCCAGCTCGGCGGGGTCGTTGATGTTGTAGAGCACCAGCGGATGCAGGTTGCCGTCCCCGGCGTGGAACACGTTGGCGGCCTTGAGGCCGTAGCCGTCGGTGATCTGCCGGATGCGGCGCAGCACCTCGGGCAGGCGCCCGGTGGGGATGGTGCCGTCCATGCAGATGTAGTCGGCGACCCGGCCCGTGGCCCCGAAGGCGGACTTGCGCCCTTTCCAGATGGCGGCCGTCTCGGCGGCCGAGCGGCTCTCCTTGATGGTCTTGACGCCGTGCTGGCGCGCGATGGCGATGATCTTGCGCAGCTGCTCGGTCATGTCGCCGGGCGAGCCCTCGACCTCGATGATCAGCATGGCCTCGACGTCGAGCGGGTAGCCGGCGTGGGCGAAGGCCTCGCAGATCTCGATCGCGACCTTGTCCATATATTCCATGGCGACCGGCACAATGCCGGCCCCGATGATGGCCGACACCGTGTCGCCGGCCTCCTCCACACTGTCGAAGCCGAACAGCACCGGCTGCGCACCCTCGGCGGCCCGCAGGATCCGCACCGTCGCTTCCGTGACGATGCCGAGTTGCCCCTCGGAGCCCACCACGAGGCCGAGCAGGTCGAGCCCGCCCGAATCCATGTGCTGGCCGCCGATGTCCACCACGGTGCCGTCGACCATCACCATGCGGACGCCCAGCACGTTGTTGGTGGTGACGCCGTACTTGAGGCAATGGGCGCCGCCCGAGTTCATGGCGATGTTGCCGGCGATCGTGCAGGCGAGCTGCGACGACGGGTCGGGCGCGTAGAAGAACTGCTCGTGCGACACCGCCCCCGTGATGGCGAGGTTGGTGACCCCGGCCTCGACGCGCGCCGTGCGGTTGGCGAAATCGATGTCGAGGATGCGGTTGAGCTTGCCGACCCCCACCACCACGGCATCGGCTTGCGGGATGGCGCCGCCGCAGAGCGAGGTGCCGGCGCCGCGCGGCACGACCTTGACGCCCTCGGCATGGAGGTAGCGCATGATCTGGACGACATCCTCGGTCGAGCGCGGCAACACCACGGCGAGCGGCACCTGCCGATAGGCCGTGAGCCCATCGGTCTCGAAGGCACGGCGCTCGTCCTCGCTCTCGACGAGGCACTCCGCCGGCAGGATGGCCCGCAGCCCCGCCACGATCTCGTCGCGGCGCTCGACGATCGACGCATCGGCTAAGGGGAACGCGATGGCCGTCATGATGTCCTCCCGGGGCCGCAGCTTGATTGCTCACTCATATAGCGCGGGCGCGCCCATTGTGAACGGCGCAGCGCCGGCGGTATCGCCCTTCTCTCGACCGGGAAGGGGATTGCCGATCGGGTGCCGATCGATTGCCAGGGGTCACGAACCTGCAGTAGAAACCCAGTTCATCGCGTTTCGGCAACGGCTCGCCCCGTCGCCGAGTCCGTCGCGTTCACGTCGGTGATTTTATCAATCTGTTAAACATGACGATCGACAATCGGACGGGTCGACCGCCGCCGCCCGTTCAGGTTCCTGCGTTACCATGATCGAAGCCGCCGTCGCGCTGACACCGACTCCGAAGGCCGATTCAGGCCTTCGCGCTCTGTGCGGGATCGCGGCCTACTACCGGATCGCCGCCGACCCCGTCCATCTTCAGCGCGAACTCGCGCTGAGCGGACGCGAGGCGGGCGTGACCGACCTCATGCGGGCCAGCCAGACGATCGGCCTCAAGGCGCGCCGCGTGTCCCGCACCACCGAGAAGCAGCTCGTCGCGACGCCCACGCCAGCCATCGCCAGATTGCGGGCCGGCGGCTTCGTCGTGTTCGGCGGCCGCCTGCCCGACGGGCGCCTGCGCATCGTCGATCCCGTCACCAGCATCGACCGGGCCCTGACGGTCGACGAGTTCCTCGAGGAACTCGAGCCGCAGGTCCTCCTCCTCGGCCGCAAGGTCGGCGGGGTCGGGTTCGATCCGAAGAGCTTCGGCTTCCGCTGGTTCCTGCCGTCCATCTGGCGCTACCGACGGCCGCTCGCCCATGTACTGCTGGCCTCGTTCTTCGTGCAGATCTTCGCCCTGGTAACGCCGCTGTTCTTCCAGGTGGTGGTCGACAAGGTGCTGTCCCACAAAGGTTATTCGACGCTCTTCGTGCTCGTCATCGGCATCGTGATCGTGGGGCTGTTCGACGTGGTGCTGCAGTACCAGCGCACCTATGCGCTGAGCCACACCACGAACCGCATCGACGTCGAACTCGGGCAGCGGCTGTTCCGCCACCTCCTGCACCTCCCGCTCTCCTACTTCGAGACGCGTGCCGCCGGCCAGACCGTGGCGCGCGTGCGCGAACTCGAGAACATCCGCGCCTTCCTGACCGGCCAAGGGCTGTTCTCGGCGCTGGACCTCCTGTTCACCTTCGTGTTCATCGCGGTGCTGTTCGCCTATTCGTGGAAGCTCACGCTCATCGTGGTGGCGGCGATCCCGTTTTACCTCATCGTGGCATTCGGGCTGCGCCCGGCCCTCCAGGAGCGCGTCCGCGAGAAGTTCAACACCGGCGCCATGAGCCAGCAATTCCTGGTCGAGGCCGTGGTGGGCATCCAGACCGTGAAGGCCTCGGCGGTCGAGCCCATCATGCAGGCCCAATGGGAGGAGCGGCTCGCCGCCTACGTCAAGACATCGTTCCTGGTGACGCTGCTCGGCGCCTTCGGCCAGAACGGCGTGCAGTATATCAGCCGGGTCACGACCGCGCTCCTGATGCTGTTCGGGGCCAAGGCCGTGATCGATGGCGAACTCACCATCGGGGCGCTCGTGGCCTTCAATATGATCGCGGCCCAGGTGACGGCGCCCGTGCTGCGGCTCTCGCAGCTCTGGCAGGATTTTCAGCAGGTGCAGGTCTCGGTCGAGCGGCTGGGCGACATCCTCAACGCGCCCGCCGAGCCCGCCATCCAGGCCCGCACCGTGCTGCCGCCACCCCGCGGGCTGATCGAGTTCAAGGATGTCACGTTCCGATATCGGCCGGGGTCGGCCGACGTCGTCAAGAGCGTGACCCTCGCCATCAAGCCCGGCGAGGTGGTGGGCATCGTCGGGCCGTCCGGCTCCGGCAAGTCGACCCTGACCAAGCTGATCCAGCGGCTCTACATGCCGCAGGATGGGCAGATCCTGCTCGACGGTGCCGACCTCACACAGGTCGACCCGGCCTGGCTGCGCACCAACATCGGGGTCGTGCTCCAGGAAAACCTGCTGTTCAACCGGTCGATCCACGACAACATCGCCTTCGCGGCCCCCGCCATGCCGCGCGCCCAGGTGATCGCCATCGCCAAACTGGCCGGCGCCGACGAGTTCGTGGCCAAGCTGCCCTCCGGCTACGACACCATGATCGAGGAGCGCGGCGCCAACCTGTCGGGCGGCCAACGCCAGCGCATCGCCATCGCCCGTGCGCTCGCCACCAATCCGCCGATCCTGATATTCGACGAAGCCACCTCGGCGCTCGACTACGAGAGCGAGCGGGTGATCCAGAACAACATGCGCCAGATCGTGCGCAACCGCACCGTGATCATCATCGCGCACCGCCTCGCGGCGGTGAGGCCCTGCGACCGCATCATCGGCATGGAGGACGGACGCATCATCGAGGCCGGTCCTCACGACGAACTGATCGGCCGCCAGAACGGCCTCTATCGCAAGCTGTGGGCGTTGCAGAACGAACAGGTTCGCGCATGAACACGCTTCCCGTCACCACACAGCCATCGAAAGTCCGCGCCCCGCGCCGGATCCAGCTTCACCGCGGCGACCACGAGTTCCTGCCCGCGGCGCTGGAGATCCTCGAAACGCCGCTCTCCCCGATCCGCTCCGTCATGATCCTGACCATCTGCGCCTTCGTGGTGATCGCACTGGCCTGGTCCTATTTCGGGCGGGTCGACATCATCGCGGTGGCCCAGGGCAAGATCCAACCGGTGGGCCGCACCAAGACGATCCAGCCGATCGAGACCGGCAAGGTGTCGTCGATCACGGTCGAGAACGGCGGCCGTGTCGCGGCCGGCGATGTGCTGGTGATGCTGGACCCGGGAGAGGCCCAGGCCGACGAAGGGACGCTCCAGGCCGACCTGCAATCCGAGAAGGCCGAAGTCGTGCGCCGCACGACGGCGCTGATGCTGGCCTCGAGGCGCGCGCTCGGCACCGTTCCGCAGATCGCTTTCGGGCCGGGTACGCCGCCTTTGATCGGCGCGCGCGAGCAGCGTGTGCTGGCGGGCGACATCGGCCAACTCGCGAGCGCGGTCGGCAGCCTCGAGGGCCAGATCAGGGAGAAGACCGCCGAGCGCAACCGCCTCAACGGCACCATCGAGGCGCAGCAGACCCTGATCACCACGTTGAAGGAGCGCGTCGACATGCGCCAGACGTTGCTGGCATCGAGGTCCGAATCGCGCGCCAAGGTGATCGACGCGCTCGAACTCATGCAGACCCAGGCCGCGACGCTGGCCTCCGAGCGGGGCCAATTGGGCGAGATCGAGGCGAGCCTCGGGCGCATCGCGCGCGACATCGAGAAGAGCTACGCGAGCTTCACGGCCGAGAATTCCCAAAAGCTCGCCGACGCCGAGCGCCTCACCGACGAGAACACCGAGAAACTCGCCAAAGCCAGGATCAAGACCGGCCATATGGAGCTGAAAAGCCCGATCGACGGCACGGTGTCGGGCCTCACCATCACGTCGGTGGGCCAGGTCGTGACGGTGGGCGAGCAGGTCATGCAGATCGTGCCGCTCGACTCCGCCCTCGAGATCGAATGCTACCTGCCCAACGGCGATGTCGGCTTCGTTCGCAAGGATCAGCAGGCCATCGTCAAGATCGAGTCGTTTCCGTTCACGGACTACGGCACCGTCGACGGACACGTGACCCGCGTGGCCCGCGACGCGATCGCGCAGCCCGAAGCCGAGCAGCGCGAGCAGAACCCCGCACAGGCCGCCAAGGAGACCATGTTCGGCGGCGCCCAGCGCACCCAGAACCTCGTGTTCCCGGTGACGCTGAGCCTCGACAAGGCCTCGATCCGCTCGGAAGGCGCCGAGGTGCCGCTCGTGCCCGGCATGGCCGTGACGGTGGAGATCAGGACCGGCACCCGCCGCATCCTGAGCTACCTGTTCTCGCCGATCCTCCAGGTGGCGACGACCGCGCTGCGGGAGCGGTGAGGGACTCAGGCACCTTCCACGCCTGCGTCGAGAAGGACAAATGCTCCGTCACCTCATCGCGCTGCCGTCGAGGAACAGCCGGAACGCCGGGTTGTCGGTCTCGTCCCAGCACGGGTAGCCCAGCGCCTCGACCGCCGAGGCGAAACGGGCGCGCTCGGCCCGTGGCACCACGATTCCCGCCAGGACGCGGCCGTAGTCGGCCCCGTGGTTGCGGTAGTGGAACAGCGAGATGCTCCAGCCCTGACCGAGACCGTCCAGGAACTTGAGCAGCGCCCCCGGATATTCGGGGAACTGGAACCGGTACAGCACCTCGTCGTCGAGCCCCGCGGCGCGTCCACCCACCATGTAGCGCACGTGGGTCTTGGCGATCTCGTTGTCGCTGAGGTCCTCGACACCGTAGCCGCTCCCGGTCAATAGCGCGGCGATCTCGCGCTTCTCCCGGTCGCCGTCGCGCAGTTCGACCCCGACGAAGATGTGGGCCGCGGCGCCCGCGCCGGCGTAGCGGTAGTTGAACTCCGTGATCGAGCGGCGCCCCAGCACCTGCATGAATCGCCGGTAGCTGCCGGGCTCCTCCGGAATCGTGACGGCCAGGAGCGCCTCGCGCCGCTCGCCGATCTCGGCCCGCTCGGCGATATGGCGCAGGCGGTCGAAATTGAGGTTGGCACCGCTGTTGATCGCCACGAGGGCGCGGTCGCGGAGGCCGCGCTCGGCCGCGTAGCGCTTCAGTCCCGCGAGCGCCACCCCGCCCGCCGGCTCGGCGACGGCGCGCGTCTCGTCGAAGATGTCCTTCACGGCCGCGCAGATCTCGTCGGTCGTGACGGTCACCACCTCGTCGAGGCAGATGCGGCAGATGCGGAAGGTCTCGGCTCCGGCCTGGCGCACCGCGACCCCGTCGGCGAACAGCCCGACACGGTCCAGCACCACGCGCTCGTCGGCCGCGAGCGCCGCCTTCATGCTGGCGGCATCGTCGGGCTCGACCCCGATCACCTTGACGTCGGGCCGCAGGAACTTGACGAAAGCCGCCACCCCTGCCGCCAGGCCACCGCCGCCCACCGGCACGAAGATGGCGTCGAGCGCGCCCGGATGCTGCTGCAGGATCTCGGTGCCGACCGTGCCCTGGCCGGCGATCACGTCGGGGTCGTCGTAAGGGTGCACGAAGGTGAGGCCGCGCGCGGCGCACAGGTCGATCGCGTGGCGGTAGGCCTCGTCGAACGTGTCGCCGTGGATCACGGCATGGCCGCCCCGCGCCCTGACACCCGCGACCTTGATGCCCGGCGTCGTGCGCGGCATCACGATGGTGGCGTCGACGCCGAGCTTCTGGGCCGCGAAGGCGACGCCCTGGGCGTGGTTGCCGGCCGAGGCGCAGACGACGCCTCGCTCCAGCACGTCACGGGGCAGGCCCGCCATCTTGTTGTAGGCCCCTCTGATCTTGAACGAGAACACGGCCTGGAGATCCTCGCGCTTCAGCAGGATCGCGTTGCCGAGCCGGCGCGACAGGCCGGGCAGGGGATCGAGGGGGCTCACGGTCGCGACATCGTAGACGCGGGACGTCAGGATGCGGCGCGCATAGTCGTTGAGGTCGACGGGAGCCGCATCGGCAGCGGACACGTGAATGTTCATGGCGAGAGGCGGCAGGGGGTTCGGGCTTCGTATAGCCCGGTGGTGCGCCCGAAACCAGCGGAGCGCAACCCCGCGGCGCCCAGGTCCCCCTAAGCCGGCGCTGCCGGGACGTAACGCTCGGAATTGACAAAGACGCTCGGCTAGCGAGATCGCCTCGCTAAGGCACCTGCGGAACCGCTCCGGTGTCCGACTTGCGCCTCGTGAACGGACGAGTGACCCGAACGGTCATGTCCGTGGAGACCTAAGGTGAGCGTCATGGCCATCGTCACGATCCGCACTTCGAAGACCACCCTGTCGCAGCTCCTCGCACGCGTCGAAGCCGGAGAGGGGATCATTCTCGCGCGCGGGCAAGGAGCCGATTGCCAAGCTCGTGCCCTTTCGGCCCGTGGCGGCGGAGCGCCGGTTCGGGGCGCTGAGAGGGACGATCAGCATAGGACCTGAGTTTTTCGATCCCATCCTGACGGAAGAGCTCGAAGCATCGGGCACCTGACGTGCGGCTCCTGCTCGACGCGCATGCCTTTCTCTGGTGGCTCGCTGGCGACGACACCCTCTCGGCCACCGCGAGGGCCGCAGTCACCGCGGCCTGACCTGGCCAGGACAGCGATTTGTCGAGAATGATCGATGCCCGACGCGACGACGAATACCCGGTCCTCGTCCCCGGTTTCAGACGGCGACCCGGCTCTGGACTCCTGCCGCAACCCATGGTGATCTCCTCCACGTGGGGAGTTTCGAATGCGTTCTGCCAGGGTAGCGGCCACGATAGTGACGGCCATCGCATTCTTGTCGGGTTGTGCGACCCTCCCGCCGCCGCCGCACGAAGACGCGCTCGCGAGCGTCACGCGGGGCTGCCTGGAGAAGAACAAGCGGTTCATCGATGCCTGGGGTTGCATCCAAAGCCGCGACGCCCTCCAAGAGGCCGGAGGGGACGGCTCGCGGCGCAATCAGTTCCTGAAGCTCGGGGACGATCTTGCGTCGAAGGTCGTGGCGAAGGATCTGAGTAACGCCGAGGCCAAGAAGCGGCTGACGGCAGGACTTCCGGCCGAAGCCGGGGCATGACGAACAGACCTCGCGGCCCGAGGCGATCCGGCTCGCGCCGAGGGGTGGCCGAAGGGCCGTCTGCTGCATCGGTGCAATGGCCTGCCTCGGGGCCTTGGATCAACTGACCGGCTGACAACGCTTCCAGACCTGGACAGGCGCCGACGGGTCGGCTCCTTCCTGCAGGTGCAACGTGAACTCGTTCATCAACCGCATCCCGATCTCCATCCCGCCCGCTGTCTCGCTGGATGGCGCCGTATAGGTGAAGGCGTGACGGCTGTAATTGCCTTTGAGGCTGGCGCCGCCCGGGGTAACGATGTCGGGGCCCTTGATGGTGAAATGGCGAGCGCTTCCGTCCTGGCACCAATCGCCGTCGATCGCGTCGGCGCGGGCGACGCACACGCTCACGAGGAGAAGGCCTATCGCGAAGGACACCGGTCTGTTGGCCTTGGAAGCTCGTCGCATGGCATGGTCTCCGTGAAGGCCCTGAACGCTATCCCGCCTCCGTCGGCGGCTCAATCCTCAATAGCGGCCCGGGCGCGACCAGGCTCGGGCCGCCAGTCAGACGGACGAGCCCCAGAGATCTCGCATTGATCGAGCTTTCCTATCCCTATCCCGAGCCCCCGGCCCCTGGCGGCACGCTCGAACTGGCGCCCGGCCTCCACTGGCTACGTCTGCCGCTGCCGTTCAGGCTGAACCACGTCAACGTCTATCTTGTCGAAGGCGAGCGGGGCTGGACGATCGTCGACGCCGGCGCCGACACGCCTCAGGCCCGGACCCTGTGGAACGGCGTGCTGGCGGGATTGCTGGCCGGCAGGCCTGTCGAGCGGCTGATCGTCACCCATTATCACCCCGACCACGTCGGGGCCGCGGCCTATCTTTGCGAGCGCACCGGCGCGGAACTCGTCATGGGCGAGACCGAATACCTGACCGCACGGGTGCACCGCCTCGCCACGCGCGACGATCTCGGGGCCGAGCAGGCCTTCTACCGCGCCCACGGGCTGTCGATCGAGCAGCTCGGCCGGATGGGCGAGAGGCTCGAGCGCTACCGCTCGGTCGTGCCGGCGCTGCCGCGCCGCTATCGCCCGCTTCGCGCCGGCGACCGGCTGAGGCTCGGCACCATGGAGGCGGAGGCGCTCTGCTACGCGGGTCATTCGCCGGCCCAGATGCTGCTCCACGCGCCCGCCCACGACCTGCTGTTCGCGGCCGACCACGTGCTGCCGCAGATCTCGCCGAACGTGTCGGTGGCCGAGGAGAAGCCCGAGGACGATCCCCTCGGCCGCTATGTGGCGTCGCTGGCCGACATCCCGTCGCGCATCGCCGACAGCACGCTGGTGCTGCCGGGCCACCGGCTGCCCTTCTTCGGGCTGCATCGCCGCTGCGCCGAACTCGTCGCGCACCATGCCGCCCGCTGCGCCGACCTCGCCGGCTTCTGCGACCCCGCGGCACCGCCGACCGCGGCCGAGATCGTGCCGCTGCTGTTCACCATGGATCTCGACGCCCACCAGTTCTGGTTCGCGTTCAGCGAGACGCTGGCGCACATCAACATGATGGTGCGGCGTGGGGAGTTGCTGGAGGTGGAGGACGGCGGGCTGCGGCGGTGGCGGAGAGCCGAGGGATCGCGATGACCTCGCGGCGGGAACGCCCAGTGCGCGGCGATCCGAGGATGGGCCCCTCCGAGTATCGGCGACCAGTTCGACGGCATGCTCGAAGGTCTGGGCCGGCCCATCGAAGGATGGCATGCGGATCGTGTCCTCGAAGCTGCGGCCGGGTATAGGTGAAACGAGACGCAGGTGATCCGCCGCTGACGTTTGGAGAGACTCTTCCAAGGTGACGTCGCCGGTGGCTCGAGGGGCGTGAGCACCGGCGCTCGGCCCGACCGCGAGGACGAGACCGCGGTGGTGCCGCTCGGCGATCTTCGTGGTAGGCATTGGCATCGTTGCCGTAGGACCCCTGACATGCCGGCTGAGGGCTTTGCGAGGATTCGGCAGCCGGCCGACGCGGCCGTCCCGCAACCGCAGTGCCGGCCGGCCGTCTTCCTCGACCGGGACGGGGTGCTCAACCAGGACCTCGGCTACGTGGGCTCCCCCGACCGTTTCCGGTGGTGCGCCGAGGCGGTCGCGGGCATCAAGCGTTTCAACGATGCCGGACACTACGTTTTCGTCGTCACCAACCAGTCCGGCGTCGCGCGGGGGCACTATTCGGAAGCGGACGTGGACGCGCTGCACCGGCACATGCAGGCGGACCTGCGGCAGCAGGGCGCCCACATCGACGACTTTCGCTACTGCCCCTATCACGTCGAAGGGACGGTGGCCCGCTACGCCCGGGCGTCGCCCTGGCGCAAGCCCGCGCCCGGCATGATCCTCGACCTCCTCGACGCATGGGCGGTCGACCGCGCCCGAAGCGTCTTGATCGGTGACCGGCCAAGCGACATGGAGGCCGCGGCCGCGGCGGGGCTCCCGGGTCACCTCGTGACGGAGGAGGGATTGACTCTGGAGGTGGTGGACCGTGTCCTCGCGGCTCTGCCGCCCTCGGCAGGACCGTGAGTTGCCCGACGGGCGCCGGTCGGTGCTCAAGCGGCTCTGTCATGGGGGTGGCGTCATGGCAAACCGCTTTCGACGTCGCTGCCTGTGTCGCTGCGCCAACCACAGCCCACGATCAAGAGCTCCAAGACAGGAGGGGTAGGATCGGCCTGTTCCTCCCGCGGTTCTTCCGGCCCGGTTCTGCCGGTCGGTCGTTCCCAGGCGCTCGCAGGCCGGTCGCCGTTCCGGCCTGCGGCCCATCGATCATCCCAATGGAGGGCCGGCGCGTCGGATTGAGGGCAGTCTCGGACCAAGGGCAGTTTCGTTTCGGATCGCGATCGCCGCGTCCTGCCGCTGGCGATGACGACGGTCGGCCTGTATGGGTGCGAGAGGCCTGCGAAACACTCACACCGAGCGACCGGAGATCCAGATCGAAGGGCAGCTTGGCCTGGCTGGCCGTGCCGTCCCCCGGTCGGAGCGAGGGTTGAGTTTGGAAGGAGGACGTTCGCCGGCCGGCGAGGCCTCATAGCAGGGCGTGAAGCAATGGCGATGTGGGGCGGCAGGTCCTCGAAGCGAAGATCGTCTTCCGGAGGCGTCACCGAGGCACGCCGCTTGCATCGATTCGGCAGGCAGATGGCCCGGTTTGGCGGCGGAGCGAGGTGGTCCGTGCGGACGTCTTTGGGGAAAGCATCGTGACGGCGGCGGTGGAAGCCGGGCGGCATCGCGGCCTGGCCGGAGTGGCCCGATGCTGGCCTATGTGATCCGCCGGATCGCCGGGACGGTCCCGGTGATGGCGGTCGTTGCGCTGTTCGTGTTCAGCCTGCTGTATCTGACGCCGGGGGATCCGGCGGCGCTCATCGCCGGCGATCAGGCCAGCCCGGCCGATATCGCCCGCATCCGCGACACGCTCGGACTCGATCGGCCCTATCTGGTTCAGTTCGGGGGCTGGAGCTGGCGCATCCTGCACGGCGATCTCGGCACCTCGATCTTCACCAACCTGCCGGTCACACACCTCATCGCGCAGCGCATCGAGCCCACCCTGTCGCTGCTGGTGCTGACCCTGGTGGTGGCGGTCGGGGTGGCGGTGCCGCTCGGCGTGCTGGCGGCCTGGAAGCACGGATCGTGGATCGACCGGGCCGCCATGGTGCTGTCGGTGCTGGGCTTCTCGCTCCCGGTCTTCGTGGTCGGCTACATGCTGGCCTTCGTGTTCGCATTGCAGCTGAAATGGCTCCCGGTCCAGGGCTTCACGCCGATCGGCGCTGGGCTCGGCCCGTTCCTGGCCCGCCTGATCCTGCCCTCGCTGGCGCTGGCGCTGCTCTATATCGCGCTGATCGCCCGCATCACCCGTGCCACCATGCTGGATATCCTGTCGCAGGATTACGTGCGCACCGCGCGGGCCAAGGGACTGGGCCAGCCCGCCATCCTCTTCGTGCACGCGCTGAAGAATGCCGCCGTTCCCATCGTCACCGTGATCGGCATCGGTTTCGCGGCCCTGATCAGCGGCGCCGTGGTGACCGAGAGCGTCTTCGCGATTCCCGGGATCGGGCGCCTCGTCACCGACGCCATCCTGCGCCGCGACTACCCCATCATCCAGGGCGTGGTGCTGCTGTTCTCGGCCCTCTACGTATTGATCAACCTCGCCGTGGACCTGCTCTATACCGTGTTCGACCCGAGGATCGGCCTTTGAGCGCCGCCGCCCTGCAGGAGCTGCCGGCCGGCATCGTCGAGGCCGCGCCCCTACCCGACGTGCTGCCGCCGATGCGGCGCCGCGGACCCGTGGCGGGCACGATCCACCGTCACCCGCTGATCGTCGCCGGCGGTGCTCTGCTGCTGGTCATGCTGCTCGTCGCCCTGCTGGCACCGGTGTTGCGGACCGTCGACCCGCTCGCGCTGGCGCCAGCGCGCCGGCTCCGCCCGCCCTCGGCCGACACCTGGTTCGGGACCGACATGCTGGGCCGCGACGTCTATTCGCGCACGCTCTACGGCGCGCGCGTGTCGCTGAGCGTCGGCTTCGCGGTGGCGGCCCTGTCGTCGATAGGCGGCGTGCTGATCGGCGTGGTGTCGGGCTTCGTGCGCTGGCTCGATCCCGTGATCATGCGGATCATGGACGGGCTGATGTCGATTCCCTCGATCCTGCTGGCGGTCGCGCTGACGGCGCTGACCCGGGGGTCGGTGCAGAACGTCATCGTCGCCATCACGGTCGCCGAGACGCCCCGCGTGGCCCGGCTGGTGCGCGGGCTCGTGCTCGGTCTGCGCGACCAGCCCTATGTCGAGGCCGCGGTCGCCTGCGGGTCACGCGGCCCCAAGATCATCGTCCGGCACATCCTGCCCAACATCCTGGCGCCGCTGTCCGTGCAGGCCACCTACGTCTGCGCCTCGGCCATGATCACGGAAGCCATCCTGTCGTTCATCGGCGCCGGCACGCCGCCCATCGTCCCGTCCTGGGGCAACATCATGGCCGAGGGTCGGTCGCTCTGGCAGGTCAAGCCGTTCCTGGTCTTCTTCCCGGCCGCCTTCCTGTCCGTCACGGTGCTGGCCGTGCAGTTGCTCGGCGACGGGCTGCGCGACGCGCTCGACCCCCGCCTGGCCCGGAGTCTCTGAGGAATGGCGCTCCTGGAGGTCGAGCGTCTGCAGACGCATTTCGCGACGCCGGACGGCGTGGTGCGGGCCGTGGACGGCCTGACGTTCTCGGTCGAGGCCGGCGAGACGGTCGCCGTCGTCGGGGAAAGCGGCTGCGGCAAGTCCGTGACCGCCATGTCGATCCTGCGCCTCGTCCCCGAGCCGCCCGGCCGCATCGCGGGCAGCATCCGGTTCGCGGGCCGAGACCTGCTGAGGCTGCCCGACCGGGACATGCGTCGTCTGCGCGGCAACGACATCGGCATGATCTTCCAGGAGCCGATGACGTCGCTGAACCCGGTGCTCACCGTGGGACGGCAGATCGGTGAGACGCTGCAGCTGCACCAGGGTATGAACCACCGGGAGGCCGAGGCGCGATCGGTCGAGATGCTGGAGCTGGTCGGCATCCCGGCGCCCGGCCGCCGCGTCCGCGAATATCCGCACCAGCTGTCGGGCGGGATGCGGCAGCGGGTCGTGATCGCCATGGCGCTCGCCTGCGGCCCGAAGCTGCTGATCGCCGACGAACCCACCACGGCGCTCGACGTGACCATCCAGGCCCAGATCCTCGACCTGATGCGCGACCTCAAGGCGCGACTCGGCTCGGCCATCATCCTGATCACGCACGATCTTGGCGTGGTGGCCGAGACCGCCGAGCGGGTCGTCGTCATGTACGCGGGCCGCAAGGTCGAGGAGGCCGGCGTGCGGGACATCTTCGCCCGGCCGCTGCACCCCTACACGCGCGGGCTCCTCGGTGCGGTGCCGCGGCTCGGCTCGTCGCTGCAGGACGGGGCTCCGGGCCGTCTGGCCGAGATTCAGGGCCAGGTGCCCTCGTTGCGCGAACCGATCCGCGGCTGCGCCTTCGCCGGACGCTGCCCGAGCGCGACCGATCTCTGCCGCAGGGTCGCGCCGGCCTGCGTCGAGAAGCAGGCCGGCCATTCCGCGGCCTGCCACTATGCCGGCGGCGCGGCGGCCCGCTCGCCGGGCCTCGCCGCATGACCCCCGCGCCGCCGCTGCTCGAAGCCAACATGCTGACCAAGCACTTCCCCCTGAAAGGCGGGTTCCTGGGCCGGCGCGTCGGCGTGGTCCACGCGGTCGACGGCGTCACCCTCTCGGTGGCGCAGGGCGAAACCCTGTCGGTGGTGGGCGAGAGCGGTTGCGGCAAGTCCACGCTGGGCCGCATGATCCTGCGCCTGACCGACCCGACCGCGGGCGAGATCTATCTGGCGGGCGAGCGCATCGACCGGCTCTCCGGACGCCGCCTGCGGCCCCTGCGCCGCCGCGTGCAGGTGGTGTTCCAGGACCCGTTCTCGAGCCTCAATCCGCGCATGCGGGTGCGCGACATCATCGCGGAGCCGATCCGCAACTTCGGCCTCGCCCGCAACCGCTCCGAACTCGACGACAGCGTGGCCGAGATGATGGATCGGGTGCGGCTGCCGCGTGACGCGATGAGGCGGCGGCCGCACGAGTTCAGCGGCGGCCAGCGCCAGCGCATCGGCATCGCCAGGGCGCTGGCGCCCGGGGCCGACCTGCTCGTCTGCGACGAGGCCGTGTCGGCGCTCGACGTCTCGGTCAAGGCCCAGATCGCCAATCTCCTGGCGGATCTACAGGCCGAACTCGGGCTCGCGATGCTGTTCATCAGCCACGACCTCGCCATCGTCGAGCACATGACCCATCGCGTGGCCGTGATGTATCTCGGCCGCATCGTCGAGATCGCCGACCGCCGCGCCCTGTTCGGCCACCCGCGCCACCCCTATACGCGGGCGCTGCTCTCCGCCGTGCCGGTGCCGGACCCGCTCGCCCAGCGCAGGCGCATCGTGCTCGGCGGCGATGTCCCGAGCCCGATCGACCCGCCCCCGGGCTGCCGGTTCCACACGCGCTGCCCCTACGTCTTCGACCGATGCCGGCGCGACGAGCCGCTCCTGCGCACCGTCGGCCCCGGGCAGCAGGCCGCGTGCCACCTCGACGACCTGCCGGAGTTGCACTGATGCGGGCGAGCCGAGACGGCGCCATCCCGATGGCGGAGATCGACTTCGACGCGGCGTCGCCCGGTGACGCGGGCTTCGATGCCGACCGGCTCGGCGAGGCCGTCGCGTTCCACCGGGCGCACGAGACCGCTTGGCCGACCTCCATGTATCTCGCCGACGGGCGCTATGTCGGCACGGCGTCGATCGGCGACCGGCCGGAACACGCGGCCGTGATCGGCCCGGTCCGCCCGCGCGGCGGCCCGAACGGTCTCGTGTTGCGCCACGGCCGCGTCGCCGCCGCCTGGGGCGATACGCGCCGCCCCGACATGACCTTCTCGATCTCCAAAAGCTACCTGGCGCTGCTGGCCGGCCTGGCCCTGGCCGACGGGCTCGTCCCCGGGCTCGACGATCCCGTGGCCGAGACGGTGCCGGGTCCCTGGTTCGCGTCGCCCCACAATGCCGCCGTTACCTGGCGGCACCTCCTGACGCTCTCGAGCGAGTGGAGCGGCACGCTATGGGGCAAGCCCGACGTCGCCGACCACAACCGTCTCGTCGGCGGCGCCGACCTGCCCACGGCCGGCAAGGGCGAGCCGCGTGTGCTGCAGCGCCCGGGCGAGCGTTTCGAGTACAACGACGTGCGGGTGAACCTCCTGGCCGCCTGCCTGACCCGGCGCTTCGGCCGTCCCCTGCCGGACGTGCTGCGGGACCGCGTCATGGCGCCGATCGGCGCCTCGCCCGATTGGGCATGGCACGGCTACGAGGCTGCCGAGGTGGAGACGGAGAACGGCCCGGTGCGCGCCGTCTCGGGCGGCGGCCACTTGGGCGGGGGCCTGTTCATCGGCAGTCGCGACCACGCCCGGATGGGACTGCTGGTGCTCCGCGACGGGATGTGGGACGGCAGCCAGATCCTGCCGGCCGGCTGGGTCCGGCAGATGATGGCGCCGTCGCGGCTCAACGCCGGCTACGGGCTGCTCTGGTGGCTCAACGGCGACCCCGGCGCACCTCGCTACCTCGGCCTGCCGACCGACAGCGTCTTCGCGCTCGGGGCCGGCAGCAACCTCGTCTGGATCTCGCGGAGCCTCGACCTCGTGGTCGTGCTGCGCTGGATCGACGGAGCCCATGTCGGCGGCCTGCTGGGCAGGATCGCCGCGGCAATCCTCGCGTGACGGCCTTCGTCCGGCGGCCGTGCCGGCAACATCAGGGAGAGTGACCCAATGGATCGACGTCAATTCCTCGCCGGCGGGGCCGCGATGGCCACCGCGGCCGCGGCCGCCACGATGTCGACCCCCAACATTGCCCGCGCGGCGGAGGGCAAGGTGCTGCGCTTCATCCCGCAGGCCGACCTCGCGGTCCTCGATCCCGTCTGGACCACCGCCTACGTGACCCGCAACCACGGCATGATGGTGTTCGACACCCTGTTCGGCCAGGACGGCGCCTACCGGCCGCAGCCCCAGATGGTGCAGGGCGTCGTCGCCAGCCCCGACGGCAAGGACTGGACGCTGACCCTGCGCGACGGCTTGCGCTTCCACGACGACACGCCCGTGCTGGCGCGCGACTGCGTGGCCAGCGTGTCGCGCTGGGGCAAGCGCGACGCCTTCGGCCAGGCCCTCATGGCGGCCACCGACGAACTCTCGGCGCCCGACGACAAGACGATGCGGTTCCGCCTCAAGCGGCCCTTCCCGCTGCTGCCGGACGCGCTCGCCAAGGTCGGGGTCAGCATGTGCCCGATCATGCCGGAACGCCTCGCCAGGACCGACCCGTTCACGCAGGTGACCGAGATGGTGGGCAGCGGACCCTACCGGTTCCTGGCCGGCGAGCGTGTGCCGGGCGCCAAGGTGGCTTACGAGCGCTTCGCCGGATACGTGCCGCGCCCCGACGGCACGACTGCGCTGACGGCCGGCCCCAAGGTCGCGAAATTCGACCGGGTCGAATGGACCACCATTCCGGATGCCGCGACGGCGCTCGGCGCCCTCCAGAATGGCGAGGCGGACTGGTGGGAGCAGCCGACCTTCGACCTCCTGCCCGTGATGCAGGGCGACGACAAGCTCCGCGTCGAGCTGCTCGATCCGACCGGCTATCCCTCGCTGCTGCGCATGAACCAGCTGTTCCCGCCGTTCGACAATCCCGCCATCCGCCGCGCGCTGCTCGGCGCCGTGAACCAGACCGAATACATGACGGCGGTGGCCGGCACCGACCCGACCTGGTGGAAGGACGGCGTCGGCTACTTCCCGCCCGGGTCGCCGCTCGCCAGCGACGCCGGCATGGCGGCCCTCACGGGTCCGCGCGACATCGCCAAGGCCAAGGCGGAGATCGCGGCCGCCGGCTACCGGGGCGAGCCGATCGTCGTCATGGTGGCGACCGACTACCCGACGCTGAACGCCCTGGCGCTGGTCGGCGTCGACATGCTGAAGCGCTGCGGCTTCAACGTCGACGTGGTGGCGACCGACTGGGGCTCGGTGGTGCAGCGCCGCTCGAGCCGCAACGCGCCCGACAAGGGCGGCTGGAACGTGTTCTTCACGAGCTTCACGGGCCTCGACGAATACACGCCGGCCGGCTATCTCGGCCTGCGCGGCAACGGCACCGCGGGCTGGTTCGGCTGGCCCACCGCGCCGAAGCTCGAGGAACTGCGCGCCGCCTGGTTCGCGGCGCCCGACGCCGCAGCCCAGAAGACCATCGGCGCCGCCATGCAGGCGCAGGCCTTCGTCGACGTGCCGTTCCTGCCGCTCGGCGAATACCTGCAGCCCACCGCCTACAGCACCGGCCTCCAGGGCGTGCTGAAGGGAATGCCGCTCTTCTGGAACGTCGAGCGGGCCGCGTGAGAATGGAGCGCACCGTGCCCGGACCGGCATCCCTCGACCCCGGCGCGCGCCGCGCCATCCTGGAGGCCGCGGCGTCGCTCGAAGGCGACACTGTCGCGCTGCTGTCGCGGCTCGTCCGCCACCCGAGCCTGCTCGGGCAGGAACGATCCTGCCTCGACGACATGGAGGCCGTCTACGCGGAAGCCGGCCTCGCGCCGCGCCGCATCCCGGTCGACCCCGAGGCCTTGCGCGACCATCCGGGCTTCTCGCCGCCGCTGATCCCCTACGACGGCCGCGACAACGTCGCGGCCCTCCATGCGCCGCGCGAAGCCCGCGGCCGCAGCCTGATGCTGCAGGGCCACGTCGATGTGGTGCCGCCCGGCGCCGCCGACCTCTGGACCACGCCGCCCTTCGAGCCGAGCCTCCGCGGTGGCCGCATGTACGGCCGGGGTGCCGCCGACATGAAGGCGGGCCTGGCCTCCATCGTCACGGCCTGGCGGGCCTTGCGCCTCGCGGGCCTGCAGCCCGCCGCCCCGGTGCAGTTCGCCGCCGTGATCGAGGAGGAATGCACCGGCAACGGCGCGCTCGCCGTGATGCAGGCGCTGCCGCCCGTCGAGGCCTGCCTGATCCCCGAGCCAGGGCCGGGCTATCCGGCGCTCTACACGGCCGAGGTCGGGGTCGTGTGGGCCTGGGTGACGGTCACGGGCCGCCCTACCCATGTCCGCGACATGAAGGCCGGGGTCAACGCCATCGACGCCGCTTACGCCGTGGTCGAGCGCTTCCGCGCCTACGAGGAGCGCGCCAACCGGGCCGAGCACCGCCATCCCGCCTTCGCGGCCGACAACCACCCGATCAACGTCAACCTCGGCACCATCGAGGGGGGCGAGTGGAACTCTTCGGTCCCGACCCGCGCCCGCATCGGCTTCCGGGTCGGCGTGATGCCCGGCGTCTCGAGCCGCGACGTGGCGGCCGAGATCGCGCGGCTCGTCGCCGAGGCCGAGGCCGAGCCGAAGCTGCGCGGCGCCAAGCTCGCCGTGGAGTTCAAGGGCTTCATGGCGGACGGCTGCCTGTTCCCGGCCGACCAGCCGCTCTCGCGCCTCGTCTGCGACGCCCATCGCGAGATCGTGGGCGGCGACCTCCGGCACTGGGCGGTCCCGGCCCTCACCGACGCCCGCTTCTACGCGCTCTACGGCGGCGCCCAGGCCACCTGTTACGGCGCCGAGGCCGACCTCATCCACGGCATCGACGAGAGCGTGGGGCTGGCCTCGGTGCACGACACGACGCGCGTGCTGGCGCTGGTCATGGCCGAATGGTGCGGGGTGGAGCGGGTGATCTAGACGCTGCGACAACTTGAGTGCGTGCCGCCATCGCGTCCAGAAGCGCATACGTCGCCTCGGAGAGTTCTTCGACGACCCGCGGTCCGCCTTCGAGTGCCGTGCTTACCTTTTCGTCCAGCTGTGCCGCCGCCATGCCGATAGCCGCGAATCCGAGGAGCCCTCCCGAGCCCGCCAGCTTATGCGCGACTAAGCGTAGCGCCCGGCATGAGCCGTCGCTGGGTGCGTTCAGGAACGCATCAAGCGCGGCACGCAAGCTCACTTCCTCTCCGGCCAACCGTTCAGCGAAGCGTATTCGAAAGCCGGCCATCTGAGCCTCGAGCGCGACTTTGGCGGCGGTCATCGTGACACCATGAACATCTTCGCTTGCGCAGCCAACGTCATGGGATCAAAAGGCTTCGCGATAGTACCTGCGGCTCCGAGGGATAGGTATCGTTCGAGTTCACGGGACTGGACCCGGGCTGTGATGAACACGACTGGTGTGTGTGCCGATTCCGCTCGTGTTCTCAGGTCAGCCAGCGTCGTTGGGCCGTCCATCCCAGGCATCATTACGTCGAGTAGGATGAGATGAGGCTGCCACTCGGCCGCTGCCACTATGCCCTCAGCACCGGAAGCGCAGGTCTTGACATCGAGCGTCGGATCAAGGCTCAGCGCAAGCAGGGCGATTTCCCGAATATCGGCGTCGTCGTCTACATAAAGGACGCGCATCGACATCAGGCGGCCCTTTTCAATGACAAGCGCTCGACCATGATCGCCAAGTCTTTCAAGCTGGCCTGAGATTTCGTGAGAACGGCATCGACGCGCAGCGAAAGCGCTGGATCGGCGTCCTGCGCTGTAAAGATAATCGTCGGGAGAGCTTCGCCCGCTCTGGTCCGAAGATCAGGCAGGAGGTCGAGACCCGACCCATGCTCCAGCATCAGGTCTAAAATGACTACATCTACAGGTCGGTCTCGAAGTACGATGCGAGCCTCGCTCAAGGTTTGGACCGAGATGATCTCCGAGCACGGCGCTAGACTGGCACCGACTACCTTCAGAATGTCAGGATCGTCCTCGACGTGAAGAATCAAGGGACGCTGTTTTCGCGCGAGGCCGGCACCTTGTAGCACACCAACAACGGCTTCGGCCGTCCCGCGGTCGGTGCTGCAAAACAGGACGGGTCGTTCCGGAAACTGCGGAATAGAAGCTTGCGGCGGCTCCTTTGCTTGGACGTAAGCCTCAGGTAATTCGACTCGGAACTCCGTTCCCCACCCAGCGTGACTTTCGAACGAGACGCACCCGTGATGGCGTCGAACGAGTTCCTGGACGATGCTCAGGCCAAGCCCGGTGCCGCCCTTTTGACGTATGTCCGAGGCATCAGCCTGAGCAAATTTCGAAAAATGCGGCTGCGAAAATCGTCCGGAATGCCCGTGCCGTGGTCACGCACCGCAATGGCCACCCGTCCGTCGGACACGGTTAACGTCACCGCAACCTCGCCACCCTCCGGCGAATATTTGACGGCGTTCGAAAGCAGGTTCGTCATAATCTGGGTCAAGCGGTCGGCATCACCTCGTACGGCAACCTCCTCGCCCGTGAAGTCGATGGTTACACCGAAACCGTCGGCATAGGCACGATTGGCCTCGATCGCCGCTTCCACCAGCGGCTTCAAGTCGAGCCGGTGCAAATCGAAGGCGATCTGCCCCGATTCGATCTTCTCGATGTCGAGTATGTCGTTGATCAACCGGACAAGCCGGTCGCTGTTCTTGTGTGCGATGTCGACCAGCCGCGCAGCAGGCGAGGGCAATATGCCAGCAGTGCCTCCGGCGAGAAGGCCAAGCGAGCCGGAGATCGAGGTCAGTGGCGTGCGCAGTTCATGGCTGACCGTGGAGACAAACTCTGTCTTCATTTGCTCAACGCGCTTGCGATCGCTGATGTCACGAACAATTGCCACCAAGAGTTTCCGCGGACCGATCGTCATCTCGCTGAGCGCGACATCGGCCGGGAAGCGCGTACCATTTCGGCGCTGCGCCGTCTTCTCTTGCACCTTTCCGATGCCGGACAGCGCGCCGTGCAGCGTTGGCAGCGAAGCTTCGGCGGTCTCCGCGTCTTCGGGAAGCAGACGCCCCACATGACGGCGAAGGATAGTCTCTGTTTCATAGCCGAAGAGGCGTTCGGCCGCCGGGTTGAGACTCTCGATGCTCCCGCTCTCGTTGACGATGATTATGGCATCGATTGCGCTTTCGAAAATCGCCTTCTGCCGCGCCGCGACATCCCTCAAGGCGTCCCAGATACGTTGGCGTTCGGCCACACGGTTCAGCTGATGGAGTGTGTAGGCAGCAAGCATTTCGACACTTACGAGATCGAGATCATTGTCCTGCCCTGCCCACTGCAGGAGGGCAGTCAAGCGACCCTCGTCGCGCACTGGCGCCAGGATTCGCCAAGCCTGCGCGTTCCGCGGGTCGGGGAAAACAATTTGAACGGCGTTCGGATCGGCTAACGTCGTAAGCGAAAAATCGGGATCCACGGCCCAGTTGCCGGCACCCGATCTACCCGCAGGCCAGCACGCAAGCGGCTCGATCCGCTCCAACCCTTTCTCGTTCCAGACCTGATACGCTTCGCCTGATGCAGCAGCCACGGCCTCACCGAAGGCAGCGAGCGTGCGCCCGACCGCGTCGGCGAAATCAGTGCTGAGATTGCAAGCTTCCGCTATGGAGCGAAAAGCTGTCACTTGGCGTTCCTGCCGACCCAGTGCCAGCTCCATTGTGAGCCGACGACGAAAGTGTCGCAATACCAGCATCGCCGCTGCGACTGTCACCACTGCGATTGAGAGCAACAGGCCGAGCACGATCCATCCCATGATGGTGCTACGCTTGCGATCCGTCGCTGTGTCGTTCTCCACCTGCTCGGCTTCAGCCAATAGCATAGCGCCGACAACCTTGCGAATATCGTCCATCAGGGCCTTGCCGACGCCATTCTGAACGATAACGTTGGCCGCAGGCGCGCCCTCGACGCGCCTGACTTCAATGTTATGCTCAAGTACAGCGAGCTTCTCCCGGCTGAGACGCTCGACCGTATCGAGCCGCGCTCGCTGAGCGCCATCAACCATGTTATATAGCTGGGCCACTTTCCAGGGCATCTTATAAAGGGCCTGCTGGTAGGGCTCGAGAAAACTCGAGTTGCCGGTAATGATGAAACCGCGTTCCCCGGTTTCGGCATCCTGCAGCGGCGAGAAGTATGACTGGATTTGCGATCTGGTCTCGAAAGATCGGTTAAGCGCCTCGCGCGACATCCGGTCTTTCCGGGAAGTATCGATGAGGCCAAAACCCGCGAGTGCAGTCAGTGCCCCGATCAGCAACACGGACGTGACGGCGGTCCGATTGATCTTGCGATTCGCGATCGCGTGCATCCTCGCTCCTGCTCTCCAACTCTCAACCTCGACTAGGTCCCGAAATAGGTGAAGAAAGCTTCCATACTATCGGTAAACGCTCGCTCTCCGGTGCAGATGTGCGGTGCTCGCCCCGGTTTCGTGGTATTCGGGAGCAACCCTGGTGGAGCGATCGCAGGGATGGGCTCGGCCGCGTCATGCATCCGGCCCTCCTTGATTAGACCATCTGTTTTTCTGGTTCACTCGGGAGACGTCGCGGCCTGGGCCAAGTTGCCACCAGAGCTCAAACACTATCTCTGCTGGGCGCACGGCCTCAATGCTAGTGGACGAAATCTGAGGGTTGAGTCCGTTTTGGGATTCCGGTTTGTCGTTTCGCGTGTGAGTCTGGCGCATGCGAACAGGAATTTCGATTGCCGTCTCGGCATCTGACCGCCT
>JAABUL010003240.1_pt1 | contig 24714 bp, 16 predicted proteins | sample 5559151 | NCBI WGS metagenome assembly JAABUL01 (sample SAMN10711876, study PRJNA513368) | rock metagenome | isolation source: Antarctica rocks | place: Antarctica: Victoria Land, Pudding Butte sud | reverse complement strand
AGAGTTATTAATAGGTAATATAACTATTTGCTTTACCCTATTTTATAAATATATAATATAGCTATACCTTTTAGATATGACTACTTTAGTTTTTTAACTTCTTCTTTACATCATCACCTTTTTTTTTCGCTCGTTCTCTTTCTCTTTGCGGTTTCTTGTAAGTATTTATTCTCGTTAAAATATTTACCTTACTGTAATAATAAAAAATTATTTATATAAAAAATTATAAAATAAATAACACATTTAAACATTTTTAATAAAACATAATGAATCTTTCACTAATACTTTTTTTAATAGGAATCTTAGGGTTTGTCTTAAATAGAAAAAATATAATTTTAATGCTTATTTCAATTGAAATAATGCTTTTAGCTATTACTTTTTTAATATTGGTAAGTTCACTTAGCTTTGATGATATATTAGGCCAAACATATGCCATATATGTTATAGCAATCGCTGGTGCAGAATCAGCAATAGGTTTAGGTATACTAGTTGCTTTTTATAGATTAAGAGGTAGCATAGCAATAGAGTATAAATAATGTATTTAGCTATAATAGTTTTACCTTTATTAGGATCAATAGTTTCCGGTTTTTTTGGTAGAAAAGTCGGAGTTACTGGAGCACAATTAATAACATGTAGCTCTGTAATTATAACAACATTTTTGGCCATAATTGCCTTTTTTGAAGTAGGTTTAAATAACATACCGGTATCCATAGAATTATTTAGATGAATTGATTCTGAATCACTTAATGTATTGTGAGGTTTTCAGTTTGATTCTCTTACAGTTTCTATGTTAATACCTGTATTAATAGTTTCTTCTTTAGTACATATATATTCAATAGGATATATGAGTCATGACCCACACAATCAAAGATTTTTCAGTTATTTAAGTTTATTCACATTTATGATGATTATCCTTGTAACAGCTAATAACTTTTTATTAATGTTTGTTGGTTGAGAGGGTGTTGGAATTTGTTCATATCTTTTAGTAAGTTTCTGATTTACAAGAATAGCTGCAAATCAAAGCTCCATCTCTGCCTTTTTAACAAACAGAGTTGGTGATTGCTTTTTAACAATAGGTATGTTTGCTATATTGTGATCATTTGGTAATGTAGATTACTCTACTGTTTTTTCACTAGCTCCTTTTGTTAATGAAAATATTGTTACAGTTATTGGTATTTGTTTGTTAATAGGTGCTATGGCTAAAAGTTCTCAAGTTGGATTACATGTATGATTGCCTATGGCCATGGAAGGTCCAACACCTGTTTCTGCTTTAATACACGCAGCTACTATGGTTACAGCGGGTGTATATTTACTTATGAGAACATCTCCTCTAATAGAGTATAGCTCAACTGTATTAATACTTTGTTTATGAATAGGGGCTATTACCACAGTATTTAGTTCTCTTATTGGTTTATTCCAACAAGACATCAAAAAGGTTATAGCTTATTCTACTATGAGTCAATTAGGTATGATGGTTATTGCAGTAGGTTTATCATCTTATAACGTTGCTTTATTCCATCTAGTTAATCATGCTTTTTATAAAGGACTGTTATTTTTAGGTGCTGGAGCTGTTATACATGCTGTAGCTGATAATCAAGATTTCAGAAAATATGGTGGATTAAGACCATTTTTACCTTTAACTTACTCAGTTATGCTAATAGCTTCCCTAAGTCTAGTAGCTTTCCCTTTTATGACTGGGTTCTACTCTAAAGATTTTATACTTGAATCTGCTTATGGACAGTTTTATTTTTCTAGTACTGTTGTATATTTCATAGCTACTATTGGTGCTATGTTTACAACTTTATATTCAGTTAAAGTATTATACTTAACTTTTTTAACTAACCCTAATGGACCTTTAGTTAACTATAAACAAGCACACGAAGGTGATATCTTTATGAGTTTACCTCTAATTATATTGGCTGTGTTCTCCATATTCTTTGGTTATATTACTAAAGATATTTTTATAGGATTAGGTTCTAGCTTCTTTTCAGATAATAGTTTATTTATACATCCTTCTCATGAGATTATGTTGGATACTGAATTTGCTGTACCTACTTTATTCAAGTTATTACCATTAGTATTTACTATTTCATTAAGTGTAATATCTATTATTTTATCCGAGTTCTTACCTAAAATACTTATCTCATTTAAGTTTTCTAGACTAGGTTATAATATATTTAGCTTTTTTAATCAACGTTTTTTAATTGAACTTTTCTATAACAAATATATTACAGGTCTTGTTCTTAAATTAGGAGGGCAAACTACGAAAGTTTTAGATAAAGGTTCCGTTGAATTATTAGGACCTTATGGTCTAGAAAAGGGATTAGTCAATCTGAGTAGAAATTTAAGCAGTTTAGATACTGGTGTTATTACATCTTATGCTTTATATATATTAATCGGTTTAATTTTATATATATTAATACCTTATCTATCTTTAACAGATAATAGCTTATTATTATTAATATTATTTGGTTTATTTACAATAAAAAATTAATATTTTTATCTCTAAGGTTATACATTTTTAAAGTATGGATGTTATATTACAACAGTCAATCTTTGGATTAGTATATCTTTTCTCGTATTATTTGCTAGCTAACTTAATTAACAATTTAATTATTAAATTAGCAACTAAGTACTTTATAAAACTTACTACAAATATATTATAAATAAATACAAACTTTATATTTAGTTATTTCTATATATGTTTAAGATGCTGGCTAAAAACAGAAAAAAAAAAATGCATCTAGTTCATTTATCAATATATATTAAAACAAACATTCCTAAGTGGAAACATCTTTATTCACACAAATAACAAGTCCACTAGACCAATTTGAAATAAGGAATTTATTAAGCTTAGACGCGCCTATATTAGCTAATTTACATATATCATTAACTAACATAGGATTATATTTAACAATTGGTGCTTTTATCGCTTTAACTTTAAATCTTTTAGCTACTAACTATAATAAAGTTGTATCTAATAGATGATCAATTAGTCAAGAGTCAATATATGCTACAGTACATAGCATAGTTATAAATCAAATAAATGCTAACAAAGGACAAATATACTTTCCTTTTATCTATGCATTATTTATATTTATCTTAGTTAACAATTTAATAGGGATGGTTCCTTATAGTTTTGCTTCAACTTCACATTTTATATTAACATTTTCTATTAGTTTTACAGTAGTTTTAGGTGCAACTATACTAGGATTTCAAAAACACGGTTTAGAATTTTTCTCTTTATTTGTGCCCGCAGGTTGCCCTCTAGGTTTACTGCCTCTATTAGTTTTAATAGAATTTATATCATATTTAGCTAGAAATGTTTCACTTGGACTTAGATTAGCAGCTAACATCTTAAGTGGTCATATGTTATTAAACATTTTATCAGGTTTCACTTATAATATAATGACTTCAGGATTCATATTCTTCTTCTTAGGATTAGTACCTTTAGCATTTATTATAGCTTTCTCTGGTTTAGAGTTAGGTATTGCATTTATCCAAGCCCAAGTTTTTGTGGTTTTAAGTAGTAGTTATATTAAAGATGCTTTAGATTTACATTAATCTAAAATAAAATGTATAATGTCTAATGTAAATTTATGTTTTAATTTTTTTAGATTTATTTTCTTTTAGATATAAGAAAAAAAAACAAAAAATAAATAAACCACGCGATCTTATGTTACAAATAATGCCTTAAAAGGATTTATAATAATATATCACAACAATTTTAAACATAATATTTAAATAAAAAATCAAGTGATATAAATATCACCTATAATATATGGCTTATACTAATAGTCATAAACTTGGTTATAAATAAAAGACTTGGATTTATACAATATAATCAGCTAAATATAATGCAAGGAGTAGTGTATATTATTAATTTAAGCAGTCAACAAAGCTATAAATGATATTATAATCTTTGGTTTTTAACTTGCCGAATAAAGCAAAAATAAAATAATCTATATATTAATAAATACATTATTAATGGAAAATATATATTATCTTATTTTTTTTTTATTTTTTCTATCTATCTTAAAAAAAGATAAAAACAAAGCTAAAGTTTGTGATACATATTGTTTGGTACTATTTTTAAGTAAATGGTATAGGGAAGTCCAGAGCTTTTTAGGTTTATGTTTATTTAAGTATATACAAAGGTAAAAGCCTTGGTTTTAAACAGAAAATATTAATTATATTAGTTATATATGTAAAACGATCTAGTCATAGATTATTTTACCTAGTATGGTATAATTGCGAACATACAAGCCTCTACCAAGCCTTTGTTTAGATTCATACACAATAACAGAAACTGGCTTATTTGTATCCAAATAACAAAAAAATAATGTTTAAAATCATGATTTAATAATATATTATGTTATTGATATAAACTATAATATATATATATATCCAAGATGGTACATAAGACCACTCTTTTATATTATCTCTAAGAAAAATTAAATAGTAGTAATATTTTATATATGTGTAAAATACAATATTAATGGTAAATCCATTAAAATATTAAATTTTCATAAAATTTAATCTATAAATATATAGTTGAGTTTGATGATGGCTCTGAATGAACGCTGTCCAAATGCTTGACACATGCTAATCGAACGTCTAATTTTATTTTATACTTTAATTAGAAGTGGTGTACAGGTGAGTAAAGGATATTATAACCGCCTTAAAGTAAGGAGCAAGATCCCTTATAATAGAAAGAAAGTAAAATTTCGCTTTAAGAAGTTTGTATCTCGGGTAGTAGTAGTTAAGGTAATTGCTTAACTAGCTTAATATCCGTAGTCGAGACTGAAAGGTTGATCGATCACAGTGGGCCTGAATAAATCCCAATATGTCCAGTACAGCAGTGAGGAATCTTGGTCAATAGCCTAACGGCTGAACCAGCAATTTGGAGGAATGTATAGCGAAAGCTAATTGTATTAGCCAATTGGTTAATACAATATCGACTATGTCGACTAAAGTTCTAGGTAGAGTTATGATAATGACATTTTCTACCTATATGTCTTGACCAAGTCACGTGCCAGCAGTCGCGGTAATACGTGGAAGACTAGTGTTATTCATCTTTAATAGGTTTAAAGGGTACCTAGACGGTATATCTAGCCCGAAAAGGGTACTGATAAACTAGAGTTTAATGTGAGGGGGGATTAGTACTAATGGAGTAGAGATGAAATTCTGTCATACCATAAGGAGACAGGTAACGGCGAAAGCAACCCTTTATGCAATAACTGACGTTGAAGGACGAAGGCTTGGGTCACAAACAGGATTAGATACCCCAGTAGTCTTAGCAGACAACGCTGAATGCCATAGATTAGATTAGATTTCTTCTATAAATGAAAGTGTAAGCATTCCACCTCAAGAGTAATTTGGCAACATAGAAACTGAAATCATTAGACCGTTTCTGAAACCAGTAGTGGAGTATGTTGTTTAATTAGATGTTCCGCAAAAAACCTTACCACAATTTGAATATTTTTATTTTTATAATTTTACAAGCGCTGCACGGCTGTCTTCAGTTAATGTCGTGAGATTTTGGTTAGTTCCATTTAATTAACGTAAACCCTTACTTTATTTTTTTATAAAGTAGTTCACCGCTATATTGGATATGATAGAAGGGACTAAGACAAGTCAACATGGCCTGAATATTGTGGGCTATAGACGTGCCACATATGCCTATACAAAGGGATGCAAAATTGCGAAATTGAGCTAATCCCCTAAAATCGGATATAACATGGATTGTAGTCTGTAATTCGACTACATGAAAAAGGAATTACTAGTAATCGTGAATAAGTACGTCACGGTGAATTTAATCTCAGATAGGTACTAACTACTCGTCAGGCGCTGAAAGGAGTATGTGCAATAAGTTTGGTTAGTGTTTTCTTAAAATATAGGCAATTAGGTCTAGATATGTTTACATATAATCTTCGTATGCGTGTCTCTGATTAGTGTTAAGTCGAAATATGGTTCGTGTAGTGGAAATTGCACGGGATTAATTATTATTAACAATACCCACAAATATGTATATTTACATATATATATATATACAAAAAATATATATATATACAAAAACATAAGTTTATACTTATAAGATATATAAAGGAAGGTTCCGTTTGTTGGTATGACGGGTTGAGCTGTAAACTCAATAGCTACTGCTGTCGAAGGTTCGAGTCCTTTTCTTCCTATAAAAAATTTTTTTTTTCAAATATATAAAGACTGGGCTTAACCTTAAAAATTTTACTATATATATCGTTTATATATATTTTTAGATATCTAGCTATATATATGGGAACTTATTATAAAAGATATTATGTTGATATCTTTTAACTATTTATAGCCTTTGTAGCTCAACGGTAGAGCGAGATACTGTTAATATTTTGATAAGTGTTCGATTCACTTTAAGGGCTATGCACAAAACGTCTTTACCGTTTGTGTATCTATGTAATTATAATAAGTTTATTTTAAACGTGGTGGCTAAATTGGTATAGCATTGTGCTACGGACACAAAGATTATAAGTTCGAGTCTTATGCACGTTGTTTCTTTACATATATAGATAGATCTTTAAAGATTTAAACACTAACTTTTATTCTCACATGTGATAGCTAGTTTGAATTTTTTGATGTTTTATTATTAAATAAATCATTGTATAAATGAGAGAGAAAAGATTTACTTAAAATTTTATGAATAGTATATTTGTTTTAAATGAAACATTCACTAATGGTTACAGAGCTGAAGTTTTAGATTTTATTTCATTAGCTTCTATTTTTTGCGGTATATTTGTTATTATCAGTAAAAATCCCATAGTATCCGTCCTGTTTTTAATCGGTTTGTTTTTAAGTATAGCAAGTTACCTTATAATATTAGGTATAAGTTTTATTGGTTTATCCTATTTGCTGGTTTACGTAGGAGCTGTATCTATCTTATTTCTTTTTATTCTGATGTTAATAAATGTTAGAATATCTGAATTATTGAGTGATACTAGTAATAGTATACCTTTAGCTGTTATTATTGGTATATGTTTTAATTATCCTGTTTATCAAATATTACCTTATAGTTTAGCTGCATTTAATAGTTATACTGTTAATTTAAACAATTCATTCAATGATATTTGATCTAATAATAACTACAGTGATTATTTAAATAAGTTTTTAAATATCTCAAATGATAGTGGTGAAATAGCATTTGTAACATCTAAAATTTGAGATGGTAGTCTGGCAGAAACTACACATATTACTAGTATTGGTAATATAATGTATACTAGTTATTCAATTTGACTAATTATAACTTCTATTATTTTACTATTAGCTATGGTAGGTGCTATTGTTATAACAATAAAACAAAAAAACTAATATAATGGTTTTTTTATACATCTATACATATAAATAAAAAAAAAAAGTGATAGATGTATTACCTTTTTTTTGTTATTAAACACACCGATAATATATATTACATAAATATATAACGATATCTAGAAAGTTTTAAATAGAAATATAAGCGTGCTATAAAGATATTTTCTTTAACTAAAGCATAGGCTATTACCTTGTTATTGGCTTTGTCCTCAAATATATTACATGATGATCTAAGAGAAAAATTCATAAAGATGAATTACAAAAACAACGAGGAAAGAGAAATTAGTGATAGGCTGGAGGTTAAGCATTCCTCTATATCTATTTGAACCGAAAGATGATTTTTATCTAGTAATGCAAAGGATATAGGTACATTGTATCTTATTTTTTCATTATTTTCTGGTTTAATAGGTACAGCCTTTTCTGTCTTAATAAGATTAGAATTATCAGGACCTGGTGTTCAGTTTATAGCAGATAATCAGTTATATAACAGTATTATAACTGCTCATGCGATTGTCATGATATTTTTTACGGTCATGCCAGCAATGATAGGAGGATTTGGTAATTTTTTATTACCATTACTAGTAGGTGGTCCGGATATGGCATTTCCTAGACTTAATAACATAAGTTTCTGATTATTACCTCCTAGTTTAATCCTATTTTTATTTGCAAGTGTTATAGAAAATGGTGCAGGTACAGGATGAACTCTTTATCCACCCTTATCAGGAATACAAAGTCATAGTGGACCTAGTGTTGATTTAGCTATTTTTGCTTTACACTTATCAGGTATAAGTAGTTTATTAGGGGCTATGAATTTCATAACAACAATCTTAAATATGAGAAGTCCCGGAATTAGATTACATAAACTGGCTTTATTTGGGTGAGCTGTGGTAGTTACAGCAGTATTATTATTATTATCTTTACCTGTATTGGCCGGTGCTATTACAATGGTATTAACTGATAGAAATTTTAATACATCATTCTTTGAAGCAGCAGGTGGTGGTGATCCTATACTTTACCAACATCTTTTCTGATTCTTCGGTCATCCAGAAGTTTATATACTGATTATACCAGGATTTGGTGTAATTAGTACTACAATCGCAGCAAGCTCTAACAAGAGCGTTTTCGGATATCTTGGTATGGTTTACGCGATGATGTCTATCGGAGTATTAGGTTTTGTTGTCTGAAGTCACCACATGTACACAGTTGGTTTAGACGTTGACACAAGAGCGTATTTCACAGCTGCATCATTAATTATAGCGGTTCCAACTGGTATTAAAATATTCAGTTGACTAGCTACATGTTATGGTGGATCATTACAATTAACACCATCCATGTTATTTGCATTAGGTTTTATATTTATGTTCACATTAGGTGGATTAAGTGGAGTTGTTTTAGCTAACGCTTCTCTTGATATTGCTTTCCATGATACTTACTACGTTGTTGCTCATTTCCATTATGTTTTAAGTATGGGTGCTGTATTTGCATTATATAGTGCATGATACTTCTGAATACCTAAAATATTAGGATTAGATTACGATAGATTATTAGGTAAAGTTCATTTCTGGATTTTATTCATAGGAGTTAATCTTACATTCTTCCCTCAACATTTCTTAGGTCAATTTGTAGGCCCTGTGTAGTGGTAACTCTATACTTTGCATATCACCATATGCTAGAATATCCCACGCGTTAGCGTTGGACAATTAGCAGGAAACTAATATAATTTATAATTATAAATAGATCTTCAGAGACTAAACGTGATATATCCTTTATTTAAAGGGATAATGATATAGTCCATTCCATATAGTAATATGTGGAGATAACTTTATACAAAAAAAAGTACTAATCTTTTAAATAATACCATAAAACTATAAGTTATAAAAGCTACAAGGAATGCCAAGAAGAATTAGCGATTATCCAGATGCATTTGCAGGTTGAAACTTAATAAGTAGTTTTGGGTCTATTATTAGTGTAGTAGCCACTTGATTATTCTTGTACATATTATATGCACAATTAGTCGAAGGTAAAGCTACAAGCAGATATCCATGATTAACTCCACAGTTCTATAGTGATAGTTTACAAACTCTATTAAATAGAAGTTATAACTCATTAGAATGATCTTTAAATAGTCCACCTAAACCTCACGCCTTTGTAAGTTTACCTTTACAAAGTAGTTTCTCGTTCTCAGGAATATTTACAAGTATTAAAACACTAATTATATTAATGTTCACTTCAACTGACAATTATTCTAAATATTTTATAAAAATTTTAGGTTATATTATTTTATTTTTATTTTCACTATTTATGAACACTGTTTTTCTTGCTGATATTCTTTACTGCGCGGGTGATCTAGAAGAAACACTAGAGAATATATCGTACTGACAAGGCGATTCTCTAGCTCTTAAAGAGAACCCTACATTAAAATTGCCTGATTCTGCTTTAAATGCGGACCAAAAAATGGAAAAAAATCAGGTATTAGACGCACTAAAAATTTCTGGTGAGAATCGGAATGAGGAGATCGCGGATTTGAAAAAAATCCGTGATGCCGAGGCTAGCCAAGCTGCTAGCTCATCATCTACTACACAGACGCTAGGTAAGCGTAAGGCCTAGGCCTTTCATCTGGTACAGTTGAATATACAGATAAGAGACGAGGTATATAAATAATAAATATTTTCCAATGTATTGTATTTGTTTCAGGATTATTACAGATACAAATATAACGGCAATTTTGATCTAGGCTTTAAACTAAGTTAAAAGTTAAAAATCAAAATAATAAAAAAGGTTTAACTTAAGCCTACTAGTATTTATTAAATTAGAATAGATTTGTATATATTTGGCTAACCCTATATTTAACTAAATCTGAAAGACTACTAGATATAAATTAGAATTTTTTTTTTTTAAATATGAGAATATTAAAAAGCCATCCTTTATTGAAATTAGTTAATTCATATGTTATTGATTCACCACAACCATCGAACATAAGCTATTTATGAAACTTCGGTTCTCTATTAGCATTTTGTTTGGTTATACAAATAGTAACAGGTGTAACTTTAGCTATGCATTATAACCCGAGTGTTTTAGAAGCATTTAACTCTGTTGAACATATAATGCGTGATGTTAACAACGGGTGATTAATACGTTACTTACACTCAAACACAGCTTCAGCATTCTTTTTCCTAGTTTATCTACACATAGGGAGAGGATTATATTATGGATCATATAGAGCACCTAGAACATTAGTTTGAACAATTGGTACAGTAATATTTATCTTAATGATCGTTACAGCTTTCTTAGGTTATGTACTTCCTTACGGACAAATGAGTTTATGAGGTGCTACTGTTATTACTAACCTAATGAGTGCTATACCATGAATAGGACAAGATGTAGTTGAGTCAAAAAACGCCACAGAATACTATACTATTGTAGCAGCTGCTTTTATGCTGCCTACTATAGGTACTGTTAGTGTACATGCATTGAAAAAAGGAAACAAAAATATAAGATTAGATAAAAAAGAATACCTTTCTATTCCTTCATCCTTTATAGCTTTTTTAGTAGGTCTAATGGATGGGGATGGTTATATCCAAATAACTAGAACAACAAAAGGATTTATAACTATTAAACTTGTAATTTCGGTACATTTAGAAGATATTTCTACATTAGAGTATATCCAATCTGTATTAAAATTAGGGAAAATAACCGTAAACCCTGATCATAAAAGTCCAAGTTGTAAATTAATAATTAATCGAACGGATTTACAAGAAGTTCTTTTTCCATTATTATTACACCATGGTATATTCTTCTTAACTGAAAGCCGTAGATCTCAGTTTGATCTCGCTATGTTTATCTTAAAAGATGACCAAAAAGTTTATGATGAAATACCAGCTATAGAAAATATACCTACATTATTTGAATTACCTAAAACAGCTTCAGATTATGCAAACTTAGGATTCTTTCTAAACTGAATCGTAGGATTTACAATGGCTGAAGGTTCTTTTTTTGTAAAAAAAAATAATGATGGGTGTTTTCAATTAAAACAGAGACTACATGTTACGTTGTTTGAAGCTTTTAAATTGGTGTTTGAGACAAACCGAAAAATAGACACGGAAAAAGGTCTCTATAATCAATTTGCTGTAAGTTCTAAAGCTGACATACAAACAGTTATTAATTTTTTCTCGTTTTCAGGATTTCATCCACTAGTTGGTTTGAAAGGTATACAATACTTAAAATGGTTAAACCTTTTACGTAATAGTTCTAGTTATTCTAATCTTAATTTTCCCCAATAAATGCGCTTTATCTTTATTACCCTTAAATTTTAGGGGACGCTACGCGATAGGTAGAGGTAGAATAAAGTACTATACTAACAGAATAAGTTCTGTGAAGATAGGCTCCTTAAAACAGTAATGTTTTAGAGGCAAATGAGGCTAATTGCAAGGACATTTTTTTAACCTACCACCGTTAAATTAAATTATTTGCAGCGAAGTTTGACACGGTATAATTAGATGTCAAAAACGTTCAACGACTAACAAGTGAGCAATACCGCAATAAGCTTGACAAGAGTTCCTCACAACCTTTTTTTCTTTTTTCTTTTTCTTTTTTTATTTTTTTATTTTTTTATAAAAAAATAAAAAAATAAAAAGGGCTAGCTACGCTAAAAGTTAAATTAACTTTAGGGTTAGCTAGCCCTTTTATCTTCTTATGATGTAATCATAGGAAATAATTAGAGATTAAATAGGTTGAAGACATAGTCTAAACAAAGCCGCGAGGTTTTGAATATAAAATTTAAATTTTTTATAACCCGGGGCCGTAGAATTGCGGCCCGGGATATTTGTTATTTGAGGTGGATTTAGTGTTAATAATGCTACTTTAAATAGATTTTACGCCTTACATTTTGTTTTACCTTTTGTTTTAGCTGCTTTAGCTTTAATGCACTTAATAGCACTTCATGATAGTGCTGGTTCAGGTAACCCTTTAGGTGTTTCAGGTAACTATGACAGATTACCTTTTGCTCCTTATTTTATATTTAAAGATTTAATAACTATCTTTATTTTCATATTAGTGTTATCTGTATTTGTGTTCTTTATGCCTAACATTTTAGGTGATAGTGATAATTATGTTATGGCTAATCCAATGCAAACACCTCCTTCTATAGTACCTGAATGATACTTATTACCATTTTATGCTATACTAAGATCTATACCTAATAAACTATTAGGTGTTATTGCCATGTTAGCTGCCATTTTGATGTTATTAGCTATGCCTTTTGTTGATTTATCTAAATCAAGAGGTCTACAATTTAGACCTTTAAGTAAACTAGCTTTTTTTATATTTGTTGGTAACTTCTTAATATTAATGAAATTAGGTGCTAAACACGTTGAATCTCCGTTTATAGAATTAGGACAAATCTCAACTGTAATATACTTCGCACATTTTTTAATAATAGTTCCTTTAGTAAGTTTATTTGAAAACAGTTTAATTGAAATATCAAGCAAAGAAAAAAATATAATATCTGAGAATGTAAAAAATACAGAATTAAATAGTACAAATGGAGCTGGTGTACCATTGACAGAGATGAGTATTTTACCATTTGCCTTATTGCTAGCCGTATTATTTAAAAACAATGAAACTTCTTTACTTGAACACTGTGACGCGCCAAGACCATGAGGTATCTATTTCCAAGACAGTGCCACACCACAAATGGAAGGTCTAGTAGAACTTCATGATAATATATTATTTTATTTAGTAATTATATTATTTGGTGTTGCATGAGTATTAGTTTCAGTAATTAAAAATTATACTAATACAGTATCTCCTATCTCACATAAATATTTAAATCATGGAACCTTGATTGAATTAATTTGAACAATTACACCTGCATTAATCTTAATGCTTATAGCTTTTCCATCTTTCAAATTATTATATTTAATGGACGAAGTAAGTGATCCTGCCATGTCAGTATTAGCAGAAGGACATCAATGATATTGAAGTTACCAATATCCTGATTTCTTAAATAGTGATGGAGAATTCATTGAATTTGATTCTTATTTAGTTCCAGAGTCTGATCTAGAAGACGGTGCACTAAGAATGCTTGAAGTGGATAATAGAGTTATTATTCCAGAATTAACTCATGTTAGATTTATTGTTACTGGAGCTGATGTTATACATTCTTTTGCTTGTCCTGCTTTAGGTATCAAATGTGATGCATATCCTGGTAGATTAAACCAAGCTTCTGTTCTTATTAATAGAGAAGGAACTTTCTACGGTCAATGTTCAGAAATTTGTGGTATTCTGCACAGTTCTATGCCAATAGTCATAGAATCAGTGTCAATAGAAAAATTTTTAGCTTGACTAGAAGAACAATAAAGATAACTTTTTTATCTTTATAAATTAATTATAACTTTTAATTACTATAAAATTCTCGTTTAAAGGGTTAATTAATTGTAACTTTTTAATAATTATAAAAATGGTATAATTAGTTATAACTTTATAAATTTTATCTTTAATACAAAAAAGGGATGTTGACAGACTGGTTATGTGTTTGATTGCAGATCATAATAAAAGGGTTCAATTCCCTTATATCTCTTATTTCATCAAATTAAATGATATTTAATTTGATGTTATCACACATTAAGAAAAAAAAATAAATTAAGAATATATCATTTAATTGTTACGATGATTTTCATGTTAAGTCATAGAATAAAAAAAAACAATAAAGTTTACTAGTATAGGGCTTCCCTTCTATAACCGAGTAATAAGATATATGAAATGATACAAGCAGCAAAAATAATTGGAACAGGTATAGCAACAACAGGTTTAATAGGTGCAGGTGTAGGAATTGGTGTAGTTTTTGGTGCTTTAATATTAGGTGTAGCTAGAAACCCATCTTTAAGAGGACAACTATTCTCTTACGCTATTTTAGGATTTGCTTTTTCAGAAGCAACAGGATTATTTGCTCTGATGATGGCATTCTTATTATTATACGTAGCATAATTCATACTTGCTTTACACGCTGTATGCTATTATTTAAACAACAATTTTAAAAAGTCTAGTGTTTCTATATCTAGACAAGTCTAGGTATTAAGTTGGTTAGTTCATTTTCTTCAGTTTAAATGAAGAAATCTATTAATTAAACAGACGAAATCAAAAATATTAAATGAGAATGATACTTTTCAATTAATATAAATAAAAAACGAATTCCTATTTTTTCCTAGTATTATTTAATAACCAAGAGACGGTTTTTATAGTATTAGTAAACTGATATATCACTATATTAATAATGTATGAACAACTTACTCTTATTAGCTCAATGGTAGAGCAGGATACTTCTAATATCTAGATCTAAGTTCGAGTCTTGGATAAGAATATATCTATATCTCGTTAATCTTTATAAGGTTAAGATTATATAATATTTATATATTTACTTAATCTTTATTAGGTGAAGATTACTTTGTCTAAATATATGATATACATAATTTATGTAATAAATTTTAACCAAAAAACTAATAATAGATAACTTATAATTTTTAAGCTAAAAAGCTTAAATTAAAAATAAGTATCTTTAACCTAATACTAATAAAAAAAAGTTTATAGCCTATATGGCTTTTTTTTTAGAATATTAGATCGTTTATACTATATACAATGTTATACATACCTTTCGTTATTTCAATTATTGAAGTATTAATTGTTACTTTACCCGTCTTATTAAGTGTAGCTTTTGTAACAATAGCTGAAAGAAAAACAATGGCCAGTATGCAAAGAAGGCTAGGACCTAACATCACAGGATATTTCGGATTATTACAAGCCTTTGCCGACGCTTTAAAACTTCTTTTAAAAGAATATATATCACCAACACAAGCGAATTTAATTTTGTTTTTTCTTGGTCCAATAATAACTTTAATCTTTTCACTTTTAGGATATGCTGTTATACCATACGGTCCCGGTCTAGCAATATCAGATTTTAATCTAGGTATACTATATATCTTAGCAGTATCTTCATTATCTACTTATGGTATATTATTAGCAGGTTGAAGTGCTAATTCTAAATATGCATTTTTAGGTTCACTTAGAAGTACAGCTCAATTGATCAGTTATGAGTTAATATTAAGTTCTGCTATATTATTAGTTATTCTTTTAACAGGTAGTTTAAACTTAACTGTAAACATAGAAGCACAAAGAGCAATTTGATTTATAATACCTTTATTACCAATATTTATAATATTCTTTATTGGTTCTATTGCAGAAACTAATAGAGCTCCCTTTGATTTAGCTGAAGCTGAATCTGAACTTGTTAGTGGGTTTATGACAGAACATGCTGCAGTTATTTTTGTATTTTTCTTTTTAGCTGAATACGCAAGTATAGTATTGATTTGTATTTTAACTAGTGTATTGTTTTTAGGTGGTTACTTATTTAATTTCGTACCTTCATCTTTAATATACTTAATTCAATATATTGACTTTGATTCCTATCTTGTTATTATAAATACGGATAATGATATTTTATCTGATCCTTTAATAGAAGGAATGCTATATGGTCTTAGTTTAGGATTGAAGGCTAGTATTATGATTTTTGTTTTTATATGAGCTAGAGCTTCTTTCCCTAGAATTCGGTTTGACCAATTAATGTCATTCTGTTGAACTATACTTTTACCTATAGTTATAGCCTTTATCATATTAGTACCTTGTATTTTATATAGCTTTGAAATAATATCTAGTAATGTATCTTTACTGTAATTATATAACTTATATAATACGTTGTATTTATAGCCTTTATCTTTATAGCACCTTGTCTTTATGTAGCTTGTAATTTTTATTATTTTCTTAAATAACTATAGTTGTAAGTTATATAATTGATTTACCATATAGATGTATATGGTGTTACTGTCGATTGCTATCTAATCTATTAGCGATCCTGTGGGAAATTCATTCAAATTTACGTATCTATTCATCAATGTTACTTTTACTTTTATTATTAATACCTATCGTAGGTATATTTATTATTTCAACCGGTATGTCTTATGACTTAACAGATTCAAATATAAGACGAATTAAATTTACTGCATTAACTACCTCTATTCTAAACTTGTTTGTATCTTTAATTATATTTATATTATTTGATTTTACTTGTAACCAATTCCAATTTGTTCAAGAATATCATCAAATAAGTTCTTTTGATTTCTATTTAGGTGTGGATGGATTATCTATATATTTTGTATTATTAACAACTATAATAATACCTATATCATTATTATCTAATTGAACTTCTATAAATGAAAATATAAGATCATATGTCATAATAATTTTATTATTAGAAACACTACTACTAGCAGTTTTTTTAGTCTTAGATATTTTATTATTCTATATTTTTTTTGAAAGTATATTACCTCCTTTATTTATATTAATTGGATTATTTGGTTCAAGTAATAGAGTAAGAGCAAGTTTCTATTTATTTTTATACACACTATTAGGATCATTATTCTTATTATTATCTATTCTTACAATGTCTTCTTTAATGGGTACTACAGATTTTGATGCACTATATAAAACTAACTTTAATTATTATACTCAATTATTTTTATTTTATGGTATATTTATAGCTTTTGCTGTTAAAACACCTACTATTTTTCTAAACACTTGACTTTTAAAAGCTCATGTTGAATCACCATTAGGAGGTAGTATTATTTTAGCTGGTATAGTTTTAAAATTAAGTTTATATGGTATACTTAGATTAATATTACCTTTATTACCTAAAGCTTCTATAGACTATACATATATAGTTTATTTAATAGGTGTCATAACTATTTTATATGCTAGTTTAAGTACATTAAGAACTATAGATGTTAAAGAGCTTATTGCTTACTCTTCGGTTTCACACGCCGCAGTATACCTTATAGGTGTATTTAGTAATACAATACAAGGAATAGAAGGTGGTATAACTTTAGGGCTAGCTCACGGGTTTGTTTCTTCTGGTTTATTTATTTGTGTTGGTGGTGTTCTATATGATAGATCTCATACAAGATTAATTACTTATTACAGAGGGATAGCTCAATTAATGCCTCTGTTTTCTGTATTGTTCTTTATACTATCTTTAGGTAATTGTGGTGTTCCTCTTACTTTAAATTTTGTAGGTGAATTCATGTCATTATATGGTGTATTTGAAAGATTACCTTTAATGGGGGTATTTGCAAGCTCTTCTATAATATTTTCTGCTGCGTATACTATATACATGTTTAACAGAATAGCGTTTGGTGGATCATTTTCTAAATTTTTCAATGTTAATATTATTGACGTTAATAAACGTGAGTTCTATATTTTACTAGTTTTAGTTGTATTTACAGTAGTACTAGGTATATATCCTGCACCTATCTTAGATGGTTTACACTATTCCGTATCTTCTCTTATATATGTATTACCTTTCTGACAATTAACAACACCGAAAAGTTATAAATTTTTAAGTTTTTTTAGAGCGCCGAAGCAATGTAGTTAGAGCTAATTCTTATTTAGATGTGATTTATAGTGCTATTTTGTGCTTTAGATTTAATTTATCTTTTAATTCTATATTTTATCTTATATTAGGTAGCATTAAACTTAGATTGATTTTCTCAACAATATTAATCATTTTGCTTATGATTACAGATTCAAATACGGCAGGTAACTGTGCTTTGTTATTTATCTTAGGCTTTTATATATACAAATTAAGAAATGTTAAATTTACTGTTATCAGTTGATTAACTACTTTAACCTTATTGGCTTTAAGTATATCTATAATTATGATATTTTGATTTACATTAAGTTTATTATTACCTATGTTGTTACCTTTGTTATCGGTTAAACTAATTACATATATATCATTATCAGCAGATAGCTTTAGAGATGATTATATGTTATCCATGGATCCGCTTGGTAATAAGCCAGGTACTGGACCCTCAAATCTTGGTGGATCTGGTGGTGGAGGAGGAGGTGGTATGCCACCACCTCAACCTCCACTGATTGAAGATATCATACTAAAAGGTGTTAAAAAAGAGTTGGATAAGTTAAAATCTGAGTCAAATGAATCATATGTTAAGGACATGTATGTTGAATCAACAGAACCAATGCCGGGTGATGGATATGACATCTTGATAGAAAAAGAAAGACTTGCTAAACAAGACTCATTACTAAAATGGATGAAACTGGTTCAAGACTCTTTATCTAAATTAAATGAAGAACAAAAGGAAATAGAAAATTATTTTGCTCCTTCTATATCTAAAGCTAAAAAGTAATAATCTATAAAAAAAAATAAGAATATTTCACCTAAGTTTGTATATTTAAGTTCATTTTTAATTAAGTAAGTCTGTTTTTAGATAAAAACTGTGTGATTAGTAAAATAAAAATTAATATCTAGATAGATTTGCAACAATAAATCATTTAAGTCGCCCTCAACCCACCCTGTAAAACCCCTATCTATAATTAGATATCGATGTGTAATAATAGCATCAACCTTTTTTTTTTTTACTAAACATGCCACAATTAGTACCCTTTTATTTCATTAATCAAGTAACATTTGCTTTTGTATTACTTATAGTAATGATATATGTACTTTCAAAATACATATTACCTAGATTCGTACGTTTATTTTTAACACGTGTTTTTATAAGTAAATTATAATCATATTTATTTAAAGTCTTTATAACTTCTAATATTTAAGGATTAAAAATATAATGCACTATATAACAGTGTATAACAGTTAGTCAGCCAACCATATTTGTATATATTGTATTAGGCAAAATATGGATCTAATTATAACTATGTAAAAGACGGAGGTCTAGTACTATAGATAAGGACGTTATTAATACTAGTATTTAAATCCCGATTCTCCCTATATAACAATATAAAAATAATATATAAATATAATATATAAGAATAGTAAAAATATAGGTTTTTTTTATAAAAAATGACTAACTTTGTTATTATAATATTAAGTTTTAGATTATTTATCTTCAAAATATATTTTATATACCTAATACTTATCTTTTTATAAGATAAGCTTATCGTATAAAGTAATTAGTGGTAATTTATATAAAAAAATATTATTTTTTTTTTCTTTACACGTAAGTAATATAGGTTTAGATACTATATCTTACGTATATACATTTGTACTTTAATTAATAGCAATATTAATTACATAATATGGGTCGTAATACTAAAATTGAAGACAAAAATAATATCTAAGCAAGAGTAAATATAATAAGGTAAATATTAATCAGACTTATCTCTAACTATCTATTACATTAAAAGCTAAAGCCGTAACTATTACGTAATTTTAAACGTTTTTTATGAGTATAATAAGCTTTTATAATTATTAAAAGCAATAATTCTTTTCTATTGATTATATGGGTAAAAATAAAATAGATATATATCTATTTTTAATAGGTATGCCCTTTTATTATTAATCATTGTAAATGTCTTAAATATCAGAGATGATAATAATAATGTGTATATTAACCACTTAAAATCTATAATATAACTAATTTTTATTTATATATAAAAAGAATTAGCTCAACGGTAGAGCTACCGTTTTACACACGGTAGGTTAGGTGTTCGAATCACCTATTCTTTACTAAATAGATCTAATAGCTGTATGCCAAAGATAAAAATTGTTAACCTATAGACACATTCTCAATATCATCCCTTTAGGATTAATCTAAATCCTTCTATTATTAACTAGATAAAGCTATTTGATATCAAAAAAGCAAAATAAAATAATAGAAAGATATGACAAACATAACAAGAAGTAATTTCCAGGCTCATCCTTTTCACTTAGTTTCCCCATCACCCTGGCCCCTGTATACGTGTGTATCACTTTTAACTCTTACAACTACAGGAGTTTTAACTATGCATGGTTTTACTTATGCAGATAATTTTTTATATTTTGCATTAGTATCTTTAGTTTCATCTATGTCCTTCTGATTTAGAGATGTGATTAGTGAGGCTACATACCTAGGAAACCATACTTTAGCTGTGCAAAGAGGTATAAATATGGGTGTTGCTTTATTTATAGTATCTGAAGCTTTATTTTTCTTAGCTATTTTTTGAGCATTTTTCCATAGTGCATTATCGCCTACTGTAGAACTAGGAGCTCAATGACCTCCAATGGGTATAGATGCAGTTAATCCTTTTGAATTACCTTTACTTAATACAGTTATACTATTGTCCTCTGGTGTTACAGTAACATATGCTCATCATTCTGTAATACAAGGAAACAGAGGTGGAGCTTTATACGGTTTAGTTGCTACCGTATTACTAGCTGTAATCTTTACTGCTTTACAAGGTGTAGAATATTCAGTATCTTCATTCACTATTTCAGATGGAACATATGGATCGTGTTTTTATTTTGGAACAGGTTTCCATGGTCTTCATGTTATGATAGGTACAGCTTTTATAGCTGTAGGTTTATGACGTGTACTTGCTTACCATTTAACAGATAACCATCATCTTGGTTTGGAATCTGGTATATTATACTGACATTTTGTAGATGTTGTTTGATTATTCCTTTTTATTTCAATATATTACTGAGGTTCTTAATATTTAATTTTGTATTTATCAAAAAGGGAATGAAGAAGTATCGACTTATAAAGCAGATACTGATGAAAAGGTGAAAATGATTCATAAATAACAGAGCTTAAAAGAGGTAAATAAATCATAAGAGAATTAAGAGAGAATAATGTAATATAAAGATAGGTAGAAAAACCTATTACTACTAAACAATTTAGAAAGCTTAATAAATTAAAAGAACAATATCTTGCTTATTATGATGAATATAGTGGAAACACTTTATGGGATAGTATGGTGAAGTTGAGCTATACATTGAATAAAAACTTTAAAGTTTTACGCGTAAAAAAAAACCCCTGTTAATAAAGATTCATAAGAACAAGCAGATAACTTATAATAAAAAAAGGGCTCAAAAGAATAAAAATTAGTGATGATGAATAAGACAAATCGTCTTCATCTATAAAAAAAAAAACAGAAAATGGAGAGTGATTTGACTTACCTGTTTAAATGCCAAGTTTTAGAGATGATTAAGATTAATTTATATTAATTGATATAGTTTATACTTTTATGTCACAATTATACCTATTTTATTAAACATTACTTTATTTATATAGTAATTATATAAATATAAAAGTGAGACTTTAGTTTAATGGTAAAATACGAGACTTTTAATCTTTGTTATGTGAGTTCGAATCTCACAGGTCTTAAATACTAGAATTTTATTTAATATTATATTATTGATTATGTAGTGAAAGATATAATGTTAATAAACGGCCATAGGTTAATGGTAGACCGTTCGTCTTCCAAACGATGTGTGTCGATTCGAATTCGACTGGCCGTAAGATATATTATAGAGAGTTAGTAACTTAATTGGTAAAGAACTTTCTTGTCGAGAAAGAAGATACCGGATCGAAGCCGGCCTAACTCGATTAAATATTTATATATTTAATAGGAAAAATTGCTACCGGTAAAGCGAAATATTTGCTAAATATTGTGTTTTTAACACCTGGATGTTCGAATCATCTTTTTTCCGATTATTTTTAAAATATAACTATACATAAAAACTTATTATTCTAGGAAAAAGAGTATAGTTTAATGGGTAATATCTGAAATTCCAGATTTAAAATTCTCAGTTCAAGTCTGAGTACTCTTGTTTTTATATATAGCTATATATGTTTAATGTAAAACATAAAGAGTATAGTTTAATCGGTAAAATAGGAAGCTTCAAACTTCAAATTCTCAGTTCAAGTCTGAGTGCTCTTGTTTTAAAATATTCAATAAGATATAATTTATCTTACTTTTATTTAAATAAGTAGGGTCTATGGTATTTTAGGTTCTTTAACTTAACTGGTAAAGTGCGTTCTTGATAAGGATGTTATTCAAGTTCGAGTCTTGGAAGAATCACCTTTGTTTATTTTTTTTTTAATAATTAAAAAAATAAAAAAAAAACATATTAAATATCTTATTATACAAGTTTATATAGTGAGTGCCCCGCTACTACTTAAACTAATAATATAAATATATTATGTAGTTTTTACTATTAAAAACATAGATATTTCTGTTTAGAGAGCTATAATGTTAATACTAGATTGTAAGTCATTTTAGATATCTTATAAGATAAATAATTTGACATTGATTGTTATATTCATATAAGTATTAGTTTGTATTAATCTTTAATGTATTATTAAGTAAATAAAAAAAAAATAAGAAGATATTATATGTTTTTAAATGATTATTTTACTTACAATCATTTAATTTTATCTTTAATCTGTAAACAAAAAAAAAGAAAGAGAATTGGCTGAGCGGATTAAAGCGATAAGCTTGAGACTTATTTGGTCAAATTGATCACATCCGTTCGAATCGGATATTCTCTGTAGACAATAGTTTAGATTAAATATTTATATATTATATTATATACGGGTTAGAGCCAGGTTGGTTAGGCGTCTCATTTGGGTTGAGGAATTGTTATGTTCGAATCATAATAACCCGAATTATAGTAAATATTTACTTATCCTAAAAACACAACGATAATGTAATAGATATGGAATGTATTATTTCGTCATAAAAAATGGCGGCAAGTATACAAAGAGACTATTATGGATTCATAGCTATATATCAAAGAGAGTGATTTTAACTTGTGCTTTTGTGCTTGAACTCTTAGAGAAATTAATAAATAAACGAAGTGAATTGAAATATCTTAGTAACTTCAGGAAAAGAAATCAAATGAGATTCTGCTAGTAGTGTGAATGAAAGTGGAAAAGCCTATTCTTTAAAAAGTAAAATGGAGTACATACCTGTTTGAATAGAAAGGGGAACCTTCCTCTAAGGCTAAATATGATATATAAGCGATAGTGAAAAGTACCGTGAGGGAAAGGAATGAAATAGTAGTTTTATAAGCAGCTCGAAGATAATTTAAATAAGTAATAAGAGCGTACCTTTTGCATAATGGGTCAGCAAGTTAATATTAGATGCGAGCAGAAATGCAAAGATAAAGCAATTATGACATAATGATTTAGTATCTAGAATTAGACCCGAAGCCTAGTGATCTTACCATGATCAGGGTTATAAAAGCCCGAACGGGTTATCGTTGTAAAGATATCCGAAGAATTGTGGTAAGTTAGTGAAAGACAAAACTGACTAGGATAGCTGGTTTTCTGCGAAACCTATATAAGTAGGTAATTTATATAACATCATAGCAGGTACAGCAATGTAATCTCATACAACTAACATTTAAAATGTTTTTTGTACATGTTGGGGGATCGTGAAGATTTTACCTTTGAGTATTTGCACTCGGAAGGGTTATGATGACTATTAAATAATCAGACATAGTACGATAAGGTTGTATGTCTAAAGGGAAACAGCCCAGAACAAGAGTTAATAAGGTTCCAAAATTATTGTTAAGTGAAAATAAGGAAGTTTTTTTCCAATACGGCCAGGAAATAGGCTTAGAAGCGGCCATTTTTTAAAGACCTCGTAACAGAGCACTGGTTTAGTAAATTATATATTAATTTATATTGAAAAAAGCACCAAAAATTTAACGGATCTAAACAATATACCGAGACCTTGTCCATATATATAGATATATCTAAGTTGTATATTGTATTTATGGGGTAGCGGAACATTGGGCAAATCTCAGATTTTTTCTTTTTAAGATTTAAAATAAGATAACCCAAGTGATAATGCTGACATGAGTAACGATAAAGGGAATAATTCCCTCGCCTAAAACTTATGGTATTTATTTAAAGTAACGGCCTCTAAGTTTATGAACCTAAAGGACTAAACGATGAGAAAATCTGTTTATCCCTTAGAAACAAATAACCTTTGTGTATAGTGACAAGGGTTCTGGAAAAGTCTAAGGGATTATCCATCATTGGTTTGGTGGAGCGAAAAGACCGTACCTAGATACTACCCCCAGTAAGTTAGTAGAGAATACGAAGGCGTTTGAGTGAACAATCATTAAGGAACTCGGCAAATTAGCTCACGTAACTTCGGGATAAGGAGGGCCATTCTTCTGATTAATATCAGTTAAAGAAGAGGAGGCACGGAATGATGTTGTACGACTGTTTAATTAAAACAAAGCACTCTGCAAAGACAAAAAATCAAAGTATTGAGTGTGATCTCTGCCCGATGTCGGCTGGTTATCGAATTTGTTTAGCTGACTAATATAAGCTAGGCTTTGAAGGAAACCCCGATCAATGGCGGCCTTACTTCTGAGGGTCCTAAGGTAGCGGAATACCCTGGCCGTTAAATGCGGTCTTGCATGAATGACTTAACGATACAACAGCTGTCTCAATGATTGGCTCAGTGAAATTGGAATAACTGTGCAGATACAGTTTA